>LXNI01000003.1_pt1 | contig 244651 bp, 191 predicted proteins | sample 809091 | NCBI WGS metagenome assembly LXNI01 (sample SAMN04870527, study PRJNA318959) | sponge metagenome | biome: 01000161; feature: marine sponge reef; material: water | host: Sarcotragus foetidus | place: Greece: Milos, Mediterranean Sea | collected 2013-05-29 | depth 5-7 m
CTAATTTAAACGATGCAATTACAATATCTTTTACGTTCGAGTGTGAAGCGCTGATCGAAGCAGTATTTGATCAGAGTATCCTAAGCTATTACAATGCGCAATGCAAACGGTTTGTCTTGTCTGTGAAATCCGAAAAGTTGCTAAAAAGTCCGCAGAGCATCCTAAAGAATAGATACAATATCAAGGCCTGTTTATAATGAGCGTCACAGTCGTCATAGGAACGCAATGGGGAGACGAAGGCAAAGGCAAAATTGTTGACCTCCTGAGTCCGAATGTGGACATCGTGGCGCGTTACCAGGGAGGAGCGAATGCGGGCCACACGATCTGTTGGGGAGACAAAACCTTCGTGCTTCATCTCGTTCCAAGCGGCATTTTCCATGAACATGTGACCTGCGTGATCGGGAACGGCGTCGTGCTGGACCCCGTGGCGATCATGGAAGAAATCCGCATGATCCGCGATCTCGGATACGACGTGGACGGGCGGCTCCTTATTTCCCACGATGCGCATCTGATCATGCCGTATCACAAGCGCATCGAGGAAGCGCGCGAACGGATGCGCGACGCGGGCGCCATTGGCACCACGGGCCGCGGTATCGGGCCGGCCTATGTCGACAAGTTTGCCCGAACAGGTATCCGCGTGGTCGATTTGCTGGATCGGGATACGCTGCGCCGCAAACTCAAACGCGCGATCGAGGAAAAGAACGCGCTGCTTCGCGGCGTGTACGACGCCGATGGCCTCGACGTGGAGCAGATCATCGAAGAATATGTGGAATTCGACAGCCTGATCGATCCGTTCGTTACGGATACGTCGCAATACCTGGGGCAGGCCTTGCGGGCGGGCAAACGCATTCTCGCCGAGGGCGCGCAGGGTTCTTTGCTGGATGTGGATTTCGGGACCTATCCGTTTGTGACCTCAAGTCATCCTACCGTTGGGGGATGTTGCACGGGACTGGGCGTGCCGCCCACGGCCGTGGATACGGTGATCGGTATCGTGAAGGCGTACAGCACGCGCGTGGGCAACGGTCCGTTTCCCACGGAGTTGGACGATGCCGCCGGTGAGCGTTTGCGCGAGGTGGGAGACGAGTTCGGCGCAACGACCGGCAGGCCCCGGCGATGCGGGTGGCTGGACCTGGTGGCCCTGCAGTACACGTCCATGATCAACGGGCTGACGGAACTGGCTATTACCAAGCTTGATGTGTTGACGGGACTGGACACGATCAAGGTGTGTACGGCCTATCGGTACGACGGCAAGGAAACGACGCGTTTTCCGAGCGAAGTGCAGACACTCGAAAAGGTCGAACCCGTCTATGTCTCGTTCGAAGGCTGGTCGGAAGATATTACCGGCGCGAGGCGCATGGACGATTTACCGGCGGCCGCCCGGCGCTATTTGCGCTTCTTGAGCGATTCGCTCGGCGTTCGCATTTCCATGATCTCGACAGGCCCCAAACGGGATCAGATCGTTTCGGAGTCCGTCGTTTTGGACACAGCAGATATCCGTCCTGTCGGGACAGGAGGATAATCTTCCCCATACGGGGTAATCGACAGCGCAGGAGGCCTGACCATGAAGGCGTATCGCCATTCCGTACGACTCAAGCTCGGCCTGGTTGTACTGGCCGTGCTGATTTCCGTGGTTTCGCTTGCGTACACCAGCCGGACCGTAGACCGGCTGCGCGAGCGCGAGCAGTTTGTCATCCACCTGTGGGCCGAAGCGCAGGAACGGCTTTCCGCTACTCGGGAAAATCCGTATTTGCCGGTATTTGCCGAGATAGAGCATCAACTGGTCGATGCGGCTGCACCGGACGGTCCTGTTTCCCCTGAGGCGCTCGCAAGGTATCGCAGTGCGCTCGCATGGTCCCGGAGTATGCCTCCCGCGGAGGATGTAACGCTTGCCAGCGAGATCATATTGCAGGGGGGATTCGGCATCCCGGCGATCGTTATAGATTCGACGCAATCAAGACCTGTGATCTGGCAGCATGTGCCTGTTCCGGATTCGCTCCAGGGGTTGTCGCCGGACGAGTTGTCTGCCGAGGTCCTGCAGAGCCTGAACGAACGCGCTCGCGCCATGGCGCAGGATTACGAACCGATCGCCATCGAATTCGGGGAGCCTCCGGAATCGGTCAGACAGTACCTCTTCTACGACGATTCGAGGCTGATTCGCGAACTCACGATCTTTCCGTTTCTGCAACTGTTGTTTGTGGGATTTTTCATCCTGATCGGGTATCTCGGGTTCTCGTATGTGCGCCGCAGCGAGCAAAGCAGCCTGTGGGTTGGCATGGCGAGAGAAGCCGCGCACCAGTTGGGGACGCCGATTTCCAGTTTGATGGGGTGGGCGGAGCTGCTCAGGGGGAACGATCTGTCCAGCGAGCAGAAACATGGCGCGTTGCAGGAAATGGGGCGCGATGTGGCGCGGCTCGAGCGGGTGACCGCCCGTTTTTCGGATATAGGTTCGATGCCCAGACTCGAGGTGGATGCGGTGGCGCCCGTTATCGAGGCCGCGGCGGATTATGTGCGCAAACGTATCCCCCAGGGGGACGGGTCTGTCGAGTTGAACGTGAAAATCTCCGGGGCGCTGTATGCGCCGCTGAATGCCGAGTTGTTCGAATGGGTCATAGAAAATCTTCTCAAGAATGCGCTTGACGCCATGGAAATGACCGGCGGCGTCATCGAGATGCAGGCCTCCCGGGTGGAAGAAAGCATCCGGATAGATATACGCGATACCGGAAAGGGCATTGACCGGAAGAATTGGAAAAATATATTCCGCCCCGGCTATAGCACCAAGAAACGGGGCTGGGGGCTGGGATTGAATCTGGCCAGGCGCATTGTCGAGGATCACCATGGCGGGAGCCTTGCGCTCCTGCAGTCGCGTCCCGATCGCGGAAGCACCTTTCGGATTACTGTGCCGGCTGCGAAGAAGCCCTGATGCGGTCTCCCAGCGCTTCGATGTCGTTCTCTGCGACGGCAATAAAGATGTCGTCGCGTTGCCGCCAGATCAGCGCATTCGCTTCGCCGGAATTGCGCAGGTCGAAGAGGTCTTCCGTTTCGATGCGCTCGAGCACATCGCTGGCCAGCTGGAATCGGCGCCCGTGGGCGTCGAGGAACGCATACGAGTAGGCGTAAAGCACGATGGCGCCGGGTTCGCTCGTGTTCCGGTACAGGAGGGCGGGAATTTTCGCTCCGTCGCCCGCATCGTGAATGGACACGCCCGTGAGTTCGGCGTCTTCGATGACAGGTACGCCGATCCGCCGGTCCAATAATTCACGCACATAGCGTTCCGCCTCATCGGGTTCAGCAGTCTCGAATCCGGCTTCGATGTGTTCGGCCTGCCCGACCGACAAGGAGACCAGATTCGTTTCCTGAGGGCGTTTCGCCAGGTTCGAGAGACCGGATGCGATCAGGCCGGTCGCCAGGACGATCAGCAGCGCGGGAACGGCTACGCGAAGCGCCTTTGGCACATTGCTTGCATGGTGATTTTCCACAGGAACAGGCATATCCGACTGTTTGCAGGGCGGGCGCCAGCCAGGTTTATGAATAGAGGATGTTTACCGGATTGCCCTTGCGGATGCCAAGGAGTTCCGCTGCGTTCCCTGCATTGACCGCCACTTCGAGCAAATTGCTGCTGTTATACTGCAAAAGGGGTTCGCCGGTCTCCACAGAGGCGTACGTGTGCTGGATCCCTTCAAGAATGGTGTTTCCCGCAAAGCATTTGATGGGTCTGCCCGCCTGCCGCTCCTCGACCATTTCACGGGAAATGTTGGTGATGCAGTTGCCGAAGCGGTCGATGTGCACCACCCAGCCTTGTACGCCCTGGTCGTCCATAATCGGGAGGGCCCATTTCATGGGCGCGAGTTCCTCTATGGCGCTGCCGAGGCGCTCTATGGGTACGCCGTTCGCAAGGTGGGCCGCCACCGCCGCAAAGATATCGCGCCCGTGGAAGGTTCTGGAGGGGGTGGCGTCGCGCCAGAAGTCGGGCCGGTCGAGGCATACACAGATATCGGGCGTCGCCCCGTCGAGGATCAGCGGAAAAATGCCGTTGTCCGGTCCTGTGAAGAAATGTTCGCCGCAACGAAGCGCTACGGGGCGCCGGTCTGTCCCGACGCCCGGGTCCACCACGGCCATATGTATGGCGCCGGCGGGGAAATACCATGCCGCGTCGCGCAACACGAAGGCGCATTCCATGATATCCTGCGGCGCGATCGCATGCGAGATATCCACGATACGCGCATCGGGGCACAGGCTGAGGATGACGCCTTTCATAGCCCCGACATACGCATCCTGCGTTCCGAAATCTGTCGTAAGTGTTATAATGGCGGACACGGCGACGACCTGTACAATGGTACGCTCCAAAGTACGAAGAAACCTTGGGATACTCCGATCAAAACCGCTTCGATCAGCCTCTGAACTTTGCGGGCTTAATCAGAGTATCCCGGAATTCTCGCCCCGCCGCGCCGGTCGCGCAGGATCATGGATGTCGATCCGGGGGCGGAACGAGCGGCGTTGAAGCGCGGTACGCCCTTTGTACGGATCGGAGGAGCTATGTCCCTGCGAGGGCAAAACATAGGAAACAGGGGGGAAGATATTGCCGCCGCGTATCTGGAGTCCATCGGATACCGCATTCTCCAACGCAATTACCGGTTCGGGCGTCTGGAGATCGATCTGGTATGTTGCGAACCGCCCGGCGATGGTCCCGACGCTGTTTCCCGGCAGGGCGAGATCGTGTTCGCCGAAGTAAAAACCCGTTCCGGCCTTGGATTCGGACGCCCCGAAGAAGCCATATCGAAAACGAAGCAACGCCGCATTGCGCAGGCGGCGCAGGCCTGGCTCCGGGAGCGCAGCATGGAGCAGGCGCCTTGCCGGTTCGATGTCGTTGCGGTCGTTTTGCAGCAAAACGCCGATCCGATCATTACGCATTTCAAGCAGGCATTCTGGACTTCATAAGGGAATGCGGGTATTCGGGAACGGTTTGCTTCCATGTTGTCCGCTGCTGCACATACCCTTTAGCCCACGAAGTCTTCTTTTTTCGGTATTTTCACGAACGGTCTCCGCGTACTGGCGCGCCTTCTTCACCAACCCGGTTTTACGATCCATGGCCAGGAAAATCAGCAAATCAGAAGCGGAGTGGAAAGCCGGTCTTTCCCCCGAACAGTACAAAATACTTCGCAAAAAGGGCACCGAACCGGCGTTCTCCGGCGCTTATTGCGATCATAAGGACCCGGGATCGTATGTCTGCGCGGCCTGCGGTCAGCCGCTTTTCGACGCCGACGCCAAGTACGACTCCGGCAGCGGATGGCCCAGTTTTTACAAGCCGGCGGACGAAGACGCCGTCGAAACGGAAGAAGACCGCAGTCTGGGCCGGGTGCGCACGGAGGTGTTGTGTTCCCGGTGCGATTCCCATCTCGGACATGTGTTCGAAGATGGCCCGAATCCCACCGGGTTGCGGTATTGCATCAATTCCGCGGCGCTCGATTTCGAAGAGGATGCAGAGTGAGCGGCATGTCGAGAGTGCTTTTGCTGGATCGCCGGGATGGCGACGTTCAGGCATCGGTCTGCGAGGTGGACGAATCCCGCTTGCCGGAAGGGGATGTGCTGCTGGACGTGTGGTATTCGGGTCTTAACTACAAGGATGCGCTGGCGATCACCGGCCGGGGCAAAATTGTTCGCGGCGCCTGGCCGTTTGTGCCGGGGATCGATCTTGCCGGGAAGGTGCGCGCTTCCGATTCGGAGGCGTACAAGCCGGGAGATCTGGTGATCGGTACGGGCTGGGGGCTGGGAGAGTCCCATTGGGGCGGATATGCCGAGGCGCAGCGTGTGGACGCGGCCAAATTGCTCCCGCTCCCGGAGGGAATGTCCCTTGAAAAAGCCATGCTGGCCGGGACGGCGGGGCTTACGGCCATGCTTGCCGTGATGGAACTGGAAGCGCATGGCGTCGAAGCGGGAAAGGGCGAAGTGCTTGTGACCGGCGCATCGGGCGGCGTGGGGAGTTTTGCCACAGGGTTGTTGCATGAGGCGGGATACCGCGTGGCGGCCTCGACAGGGAGCCCGGATGCGCATGACTGGTTGGGATGTCTCGGCGCGGACCGGATCGTCGAACGCGCCGCGCTTGCCGCAGGCGCCGCGCGCCCGCTGGACTCGGGGGAATGGGCCGGCGCCGTGGATGTGGTGGGCGGGAAAACGCTGGAAGCGGTCCTGTCCCGCCTGAAGCGTCACGGAACGGCCGTGGCGTGCGGGCTGGCCGGAGGGCACGCCCTGCACACTACGGTGTTTCCGTTCATTTTGCGAGGCGCGCGTCTGATCGGGGTGGATACGAACACATGCCCCGTTCCCGCACGGCGGCAAGCCTGGGCGCGGCTTGCCCGGTGGATGACCGACGATCTGGCGGAGCGTCTTCTTGCGGATACGATCGGGCTGGACGATCTTCCATGGTATAGCGAACGGCTTCTGTCCGGCGCGATCCGCGGCAGGGTGCTGGTGGATGTGAGGAAGTAGCCGGGGGCTTCGCCCAGTTTTCATAACCTTATCGGTGCGTCATGTCTGTGCGGGTGCTGCTTGTGACGCTGATTGTTCTCCTTGCCGCCAATCTCGGCATGGAGGTATGGTATCGTATGGATCCGCCGGAGGTCTCTCCATCGGAGGATGCGCCTGCTGCGGCCTCGTTCCTGTACGATCCGCAGTATTATGCCGGCAATGCCGGCGCCTTGCCCCTGTCCTATTATTACGATTCCGGGTTGCTGCCCCCTTTCTATGCAGAACTTCAGGGCGATTTTCCTGCCGATGCGGACCTTGATCTTGCGCCCGATCTGTATGCCCATGCCGCAACGCCCACCGTTACGCGCATTGTCGATGGGGATACGTTCGAACTCTCGGACGGCACGATGCTGCGCCTGATAGGCATAGACACGCCGGAGGTGCATCCTTCTCCCAAACTGAGCAGGGATGTAGAGCGCAGCGACATGGACCGGGAAACGATCCGGGAACTGGGCCGCCGCGCCAGCGCATATGCTGCAGAGTTGGCGCTGGGCCAGCCTGTCGAACTTGAATACGGCTCCGGGCGCAGGACGGACCGGTATGGCAGGACCTTGGCGTACGTATGGGTGCTGGACGAGTACGGCCGGCGCCTGTACCGGGTAAACGACCGCCTTGTCGCCGACGGGTATGCGAATATCTACTCGGGGATCCCGTTCGAATACAGCGACGAGTACCTGGAATACGAGCGGGAAGCTCGCGAGGAAGGGCGGGGTTTGTGGGGGGATTGAGTAAAAACTATACCTTTTTCGCACCATTTCTATACCTTTTCGGTATAGTTTCTACTCAAAACGGTATTTAGGACACTCCGATTACGTCCGCAAAGATTAGAGGTTGCGAGGGGTGCGCCGGCAAGGAATGACGAAGCAATGGGGCAGGTCCCATCAAAAAAACAACTGAACCATCTGCCCATCCAACTCGCTCAGGGTGGAGCGATTGCTGGGCCATAGCGGTTCCGCAAGCCGGGCGTTCCAGACGTGTAATTCCGATTCGAGCCGCTCGACGACTTCGGGGTGTTTGCCGGCAAGATTTTCCCGCTCGCCGATGTCCGCGGACAGATCGTAGAGTACGGTTAGCTGTCCCGTTGGCGAATCGCCGACATAGTCGGTCAGCGGCAGCATGCGCCCCCCGTTCGTCAAGTCGTCGAAGGTTTTATCGGTCCTGTTGACTTTCCATAGCTTCCACTTGCCCCAGCGGATAGCCATGGTCGGTTTGGCTCGCCAGAACAGGAATTCGTGGGGCGGGTCGCTGTACCGGCCGCGCAGATACGGCAACAGGTTCACGCTGTCCTCCGTGGTCTCTTCGGAGCCTGCCGCAGCCGCAAACGTGGCGAAGAGGTCCAGAGAGATCGCCGGATGTTCGAATGTTTTCCCGGAGGGCAGACCGGCAGGCCACCTGAAAATGAACGGTACGCGGATGCCGCCCTCGAGATGGAACCGTTTCGATCCGCTCAAGGGGTCGTTCGAGCAGATATCCTGCGCAAGGTACTTGATGCAGCCGTTATCCGAGAAGAACACGATCAGCGTATTTTCTTCCAATCCCTGAGCGCGCAGTTCGGCAACGACATCGCCGACGTAGTCGTCCACGGACGAGACCATGGCCGCGAAGATCCGGCGCCCGTCGGGTTCCACGTTGGGATAGCGCTTCGTGTACTCGGCTGTGGCCTGGAGCGGTGTGTGCGGCGCATTGGGCGCGAGCATGAGGAAGAACCGTTCGTCCTTGTGCCGCCGGATGAAGTCGACCGCTTTGTCTGCAAAGACATCGGTGAGGTATTCCTCGACCTCCACCTGTTCGAATCCGTCGTATATGGCGTTTCGGGCAGAACGCCCGGTTGGAGCGTTTCGCGCGGGCCAGGATTCGACGCCTTCCTTGCGGGAGTCGATGTATGTTGATCCCCCCGACAGGTGTCCGAAGTATTCGTCGAAGCCGCGGTTTAGCGGGTGATGTTTTTCAGGCTGGCCCAGATGCCATTTTCCGATTAATCCGGTGGCGTAACCGGCGCTCCCGAGCATGTCGGCCAGTGTACGCTGGTCCGTTGGCAGGCCGACCACCGTATCTCGCCCGGATGTGTTGAATTCGTAGCCGAACCGGGACTGGTGCCTGCCGGTGTAGAGGCCGGCCCGCGATGGGCTGCACACTGCTGCGGATACGTATCCGTTGGTGAGTCGCACGCCGCCCTGGGCAAGCGCATCCAGATGCGGGGTGTGAATGATTTTCGAGCCGAAAGAACCGATGTCGTTGTATCCGAGATCATCCGCCAGAATCACGATAATGTTCGGCGGCGGTGATTTTCCTGTTTCCGGGGGGCTGCAGGAGGCGGTAAACAGGAAGAGGAAAAGTGCGGCAAAGGCTCGCATGGTCGTTATGGTTGCGATGCAGCGATGGATATGTCCGGGACGTACGTCAGGATGAGCATCAGGCCCGCCCCAAGAGGCGCGTTCCGTCCGCCATAACGCAAGATACCGCAACCGTTCTGTTCCTTTCTACCCCGTACTCTGCATCGCCGCCGCAATGCCGTTGATGCTCAGGAAGAGCGCCTGCCGCAGCGCATCCTGCGTTTCCTCCTGCTCGGCGGCCCGGTACCGCTTGATGAGTTCGATCTGCAGCAGGTTGAGCACATCCGTATAGGGATTGCGCAGAAAAATGGATTTCTGAATGACCGGATTGCTGTCGAGCAGGTCGTTTTGTCCGGTGATCCGGAGAATCATGTCGCGGGCCTTGCGGAAATCTTCGGCGATCCGTTCGTGGATATGGCTGCCTGTCGAGGAATTTTCCAGTTCCCTGTAATGCTGCGAGATATCGAACCGCGCCCGCGCCATTTCCCGTTGGGCGCTGTTCACAACGGCCCGAAAGAAGGTCCATTCCCGGTAGAGCGTTCGGAGCCGGGATACCATTTCCGGGTCTTCTTCCGTGAGCGAGGCCAGCCCGTATCCCGTTCCGAACCAGCCCGGCAGGGTGTACCGCGTCTGGGTCCATGCGAAAACCCACGGAATGGCCCGCAACGATTCGAAGTGTACCTCATGCGCAGAACCGCGCGAAACGGGGCGCGAAGCGATGGGCAATCGGCTTATCTGTTCGATCGGGGTGACTTGCGTATACCACGGCCAGAGCGCGTTGTCTTCGATGAGCCCCCGGTAGGCTTTCATGGAACTGCCGGCAATCCGATCCAGCACCTCGACATTTCCGGGCGCCGTTCCATAGTCGTTTTTTCCGTTCCGCCGCGATCCCGAGGCCGTGCTGACGATCATCGCACTGACAATCTGCTCCAGGTGCCGCCGGGCAATGTCCGGCAGCGCATACCGGAACGAGATAACCTCTCCCTGCTCGGTAAACCGGATTTGTCCATTATGCACGACGGGCGGCATGGCGAGAATAGCCTGATTGGCCCGGCCGCCACCGCGCCCGACCGTGCCGCCCCGACCATGGAAAAGCCGCAACGTGACCCGGTGCTCTCTACAGACGACGCCCAGGTCTTTTTGCGCCTTGTGCAGGGCCCAGTTGGCCATCCAGTATCCGCCGTCCTTGTTCGAATCCGAGTAGCCGAGCATGATTTCCTGGAAACGCCCGCGGGATTCGAGGTGCTTGTCGTACACGGGGTTGGAGAAGAGCGCGCTCATGAGGGCGTCTGCGTCCGCCAGATCTTCGATCGTTTCGAAGAGGGGAACGATATCGAGCGGACAGTACAAATCCCCGTCCTGTATACGCCAGAGCCCAACCACCTTTGCCAGGAGCATGGCTTCCAGCACGTCGCTTACGGTATGCGTCATGCTGATGACGTAACTGCCCATGGCGGACGGTTCCCGCTCGATGATTTCCCGGACTGCCTCGAAGCTTTCCACGACTTGCTGCGCCATGTCGGGTAATTCGGCGTTGCGCGGCGCCAGCGCGCGCGGGTTTTCCAGTTCGCGGGCGAGGAGATCGATTTTTTCGGATTCGTCGAGGCCGGCGTAATCGTCGTGTACGTTTGCGGAGCGCAGGATAGCCGTTACGGCCTGCTCGTGTATGCGGCTGTGCTGTCGTACGTCCAGCGCCGCCATGTGAAACCCGAACGTGCGCGCCCGGACGAGAATGCGCTGCAAGGGACCGGCTTCGGCATACGTTTCGTAGCCCGTCGCCGCGAGACATTCCCGGAGCGTATCCAGGTCCCGGACAAAGGCCTCGCCGCTGTAACTGTCTGCTTCCCGGCGGCCCCGGTGCGGCGCATCCCGGTCCAGCTCGGCCTGCGCCTGCTGCGCGAGCCGGAGCAGGCGCTCCATCATATAACTTATTTTTAGCCGGTAGGGCTCGTGGCGGTATATCCGTTGGGTCTTTGCGTCGAGATCGATATCCCTGACGTCGGCGGCGATTGCATCGTACAGCGCCTGGGGAACGGATACCTGCCGGTTCGAAACACTGAGTTCCCGGCGCAGCTCCACCAATTCTTCGTAAAAGATATTGATGGCCGTGAGGCGCTGCCTGGCGAAGGTCCGCCGCGTTACGTCCGCCGTAACATTCGGGTTGCCGTCCCGGTCGCTTCCGATCCAGGATCGGTATTTCAGAAATACGGGGATGTCCCCCGATTTCCCGTAATAGGCACGCAGTCCCCGGCGTACGTCGTCGTAGATGTCCGGTATGGTTTCCCGGATCGCATTGCGCAGGAAATAAAGGCCCTGGTCCACCTCGTCGTCCACGCTGGGCCTGTCCGCGCGAATCTCGTCGGTGGATAGGAGCAGGGCGATCTGGTTTCGGACCTCCGAGAGGGCCCGTTCTTTTTCTCTCGGCGTCAGGCGCTCCCGGTTGAGCCGCGACAGGATCCGGGAGATATGCTGCTGCTTGTACAGGATGCTGAGTCGCCGCGCCTCGGTAGGGTGCGCCGTCAGCGTCGGCTGGATATCCAGCTGGCGGAAGAGCGCAAGCACTTCCTCATAGGAATATCCCTGTTCCTTGAGATAGTGGATCGCCTCGAGGATGGATTCCGCCCGGGGTTGTTCCGGCGACCCGGCACGGGCCCGATCCCGGTTGATGCGGATGATTTCTTCCTGCTCCGCCTGATTCACCAGATGGAAGAAGGCGGTGTAGGCGCGAAGCAGCCAGAGAATCTCCTCGTCGCGAAGCTGCGCAATGCGATCTTTCGCCTTGGTGCGGGACGCCGGGGCATTCTCCGCCACGGATTGCTTGCAGAGCATCCGCAACTCTTCCACCAGATCGAGGGTATCCTGCCCCGCCTGCTGGCGTATAGCCTGCCCCAGAAGCATGCCAAGGAGGTTGACCTGCCGGCTCAACGGGCGCGATATGCCCGTGCCCTCTGCCTCGACGTCAAGCCCCGAAAGCTCCATGGCGTGTGCGCATCATGATTTCGACGAGGCAACCTTGCGAGGCGTCGTCTTTCCGGGAGAATACCCGGCGAATTATTCGACCGGCATGACGGGAATCGTCACACTCGTCTGATCCCACATCATGGAAAGCGTGCCGGCGGAGCCTTCCTCGTTCGCTTCGAGGGTGATCGTAAACGCTTCGTAGATGTCGTCGGTCATGCTTACCGGGGTTTCCAGGCGCAGCACATCGTGCTCCTCCGAGTAGGAAAAGGCGCCCCACATGCCCAGGCCTGCATTCACGACCAGGGTCCATGTTTCCTGGTTCGGGATGGCGAGGACGGCATAGGTGCCTGCGGCCAGGTCCATGCCTCCGAGCTGGATGTCTTGCGTCACGGTCAATTCCGTGGCTTCGTTGGCGCCCAGACGCCAGACCTGATCGAACGGCACCAGACCGCCGAAAATTTCCCGATCGCGCTTGCGGGGCGATCCGTAGTGGATGCTGGCGTAGGTTCCATCGCTGAACGAGGTCTGGGTAACGGCCCGCGGGCTCGCCGGATTGGGCGGCTCAATGACGTCCTGTGCGGCGACGGAATGAGCGCCGAAAACGAGAAGGCCTGCTGCGACGAGCAGGGGGAGTAAAGTGCGATGCATGGTTGCAGTCATGGTATGATTGTTTTTGTATGGATAGCGGATGGAATATACGACGGGGATCGCATCTATTCGCGGATTTCCTCTACGACGATGCCGGTTGTTTCGATGACGGATACCGTATCGAGTTCCTGGCTGTCCAGCAGATTGTCCATTTGTTCGATGGGATCTCCCGGCGCCGAGATAACCGGCGAGGTGAAATTCAGGTAATCCTGGAAGCGGACGCCGCCCACGGTGCGCGCATTGTACGCCTCCCGGAAGCGCGTCCCTGCATCGTCCGTTTCGAAATCGTAGGCGAAGTAGTCCATGGTGTGGCGGTCGCGGTGGATCCAATACACGAACCGGTCCTGGTAATCGAGGCCTCCTCCTTGCTGTCGGAAGGTCACTTCGATTTCGTGGTACGGCTCGCCCTTGACGGTTTCTTCAGCCAGGTACCGGGCTTGCACCGCGTCGTCGGTCAACTTGAAGGGCAGCAGCATGAAGTAGGAAACGGCGTTGAGGGAGAAGGCGTAGCTGCCGGCAGTCTCCTCCGGCAGGTCCACGCGCGCCCCGTCTATTTCCCGGTAGAATCCGTCGTTATTCAATACGTCCCGGATATACCCGGCCGAATCCGGTCGCTCGCGTTCGTACTGGAACATCCCTCCGTTCAGTATGATGGTGTAGCGGTATTCCCGGAAATCGAAACCTATTTTCACCCGGTCCGCGTGTTCGCCGCCGTGCGCAAGCACGGCCTGCCGCACGATATCCGCCGCTTTGTTTTGGGCGGGAGCCTGTTCGGATTCCCCGCCGCCGCATGCCGCAAGGGCAAGAAGCGCAGCGCCTGTCAGGGTTGTGATCGTACGGGTCGATAAACGAAACATTTCTTCGGGTAGATTTACGGGTCGGAAAAGGTATCAGTCCCAGGGGAGACGGTCCAGTTGCACGCCAAGCAGCCAGCGGAAGGCGAAGGGCGCGTCGCTGTCCGCGTATTCGTAATCGTTCGCCCACAGGGGAAAGCGCGCCACGAGCACAAGATCCGACAGGAAGTCGGATTGTCGGACCCACCGGTCGAATCCCCGCAGGCGATTCAGATCGTACCGCACGCCGATTCCGGCGTCCATCAGGGTTTTTTTCCGGCGCTCGTCACGCTCTTCCTCGTCCAGGTCTCCCACTTGTCCGGCGCCCATAAACAGTTCCAGCCGGAGGGGGCGCAGGAACCTCGGCCCATGCAACCGAGGCGAGAGCAGCCTTGCGCTGAAGGCGACCATTTCCGTTGCGATGAAAGGGATATCTTCCTCGTCCGGCTGAATGTCCGAATCGCCGTTCCGGTGCGCGTGCGCGTCGGTATCATGGTGTATGGGTTCGCGGCGGGCATACGGCTCGGTCTGGTGCATGTAAGCAACCGGGCCCGGCGCGCCAAAGGCCACCCAGGGCGCATCGCGGAACGGTTCTTCGAAGAGCCCTTCCACCGTCCGGTACGCCGTGTCGTTCCACTGTTCTTCGAGCGATACGCCCCCGAAACGGAATCGCTTGTCCGGGGAGAGGACATCCGGTTCTCCGCCTCCGAAGAAGAGGCGCGCGGAGCCCGTAAACGGCCCGATCGGTATGCCGACAGCCAGATCCATCGACATCCGGTTGGCGGTGTATGGTCCATCGCCGTCTGCGCCTCCTTCCGCGAAAAGGGCGTACCGGTACCAGTCGCTCGCTCCTTCCAGACGCCCGTGGACGGAAAACATGTCCTGCAGGTGGAGGCTGGACGTGTACCGGGTTCTGGCGCGGTCGCTTGTCAGGAAACGGCTCTTCAGGCCAAGCGTAAAGCGGCGGTTCCTTGGTTTAAGCAAATCGTCCGGATCCGAAAAGGACACCTGTATGTCGTTCTGGTATACGCCCAGTTGTTTCTGTACCCGGGACGACCAGTTTATCAGGTAGCCTTTCAGATACTCTTCCGAGCCGGAGAAGTCGTAGTTGAGGCCGTCGAGCGCCGAAAAATTCGGCGACTCGTCATCCGCCAGAAAGTAGTTAATGTCCGGTTTGTCGCCTTCGCTGGAGAGCACCTGCGGCCAGAACTTCACCATGCCCTTTCTTTCTTTTCCAGTAAGGGGATACGCCCCTCGGTACTGCGCGCCTACGCCGAGGCCCCAGAATTGGTTGACCTGTACGAGAGGGCGCCATCCGTAGGCGTACCGGCGCATGTTGGGGGAAGGGGGTTTCAGGAAAGAAATCTCGATGGGTCGCGCGGTGGTGTTGTTGAGCCGGTCCGATTCCGGGGTCCGTACGTACGGGTCTATTTCGGCGCTGCGCGGCCTCGCCGGCAGCATGACTTCCAGCGCGTATTCCGGCGAGGTCCAGGCCCAGGGCGCCGCCACGATCCAGTCTTCCGGAACCGGCTTGTGTCCCTGCATGACGCCCAGCGGGATATGCACCCACTGTACCGATCCGTCTTCAAGCATGATTTGCAGGTCTATGGGCATGACGGCCCGTCCCAGCCTTTTCAGCGTCATGGTCGCGCGCCATCCGGCGCCGTCCAGAGTTCGCCTGAATCTCCGCACCTCGTAATCCAGTTCCCAGTCCACGTCCCCGAATTGCTGGAAATACCAGTCGAGGCGGATGCCCGATACCTGCTCGGCGATACGCTCCACATCGTGCGGACCGGCGTGCCGGAACGCCAATTGCCGGTGGTATTCGAGCAGAAACCGGTCGCGCAGCGAATCGGAGATGACGTAGCCCAGCATGTCGAGCATCATTTCGCCGCCCGAATAAGAGGACACGCCATAGGCCACGTTCGTGTCGAACCAGTCGCTCGGAGTGTTCAACGGCTCGAAGAGACCAAGGCGCTTCATATTCAGGACGCCGGACAGCGCGCCCGCGTGCGAGGGCCGCGGTTGCTCGCGGATGTGCGCCAGCGCTTCGCGCGTTGCGTAATTCGCGAATCCTTCATCCAGCCACGCATGATCGGCTTCGTTCGACCCGATCATCCCGTAAAACCACATATGCGCCACTTCGTGGGCCGTTACGCCGAGAAGGGAGGGCGGGGAACGCTTGCCTGTTACGAGAGTGATCATGGGATACTCCATTCCTCCGTCTCCACCCTGCGCAATGGTCATCTGCGGATAGAGATAGGCGCCGTAGCGCGCTTCGAAGAACGCCATGATCTTCGGGGCGGCTTCGTGGAGCGTTTGCCATACCTCGGCTACGTCCGGCTGATAGAGCAGGTGAATCGCGTAGCCCGCCTCCGTTTCGAGCACGTCGTGGATGTAGTCCGGATCGGCGGACCAGGCGAAGTCATGGACATTTTCCGCGTAAAAACGCCAGGTCAGCGAATCGGTTTGCGCGGCAGGGGGATCCGTATTGAGCGAATCGCTTGCGTAGCCGTGGCCGACCTCGTCCGGATTCCGGAGCGTTCCCGTGGCCCCGACGATATATTCGGAAGGCAGGGTGATGCGTACGTCGAAGGTTCCGAACGGAGCGTAAAACTCCCGGCCGACATAGGGGTCCGCATGCCATCCGCGCGCATCGTATTGCGCAAGTTTCGGATACCATTGCGTCATGGAATAATCGATCCCTTCTCGACTGTCCCGCCCGCTGCGGCGGGTCTGAAGGGGGATTTGCGAAACGAACGTCATCTCGAAAACGGCCTGCCCGCCTGGCGGGAGGGGCCGGGCCAATTCCACCTCCATGACAGTGTCGAATATCCGGTGCGAAACGGGCTCGCCGTCCTGCGCAAGCGATTCGATGCGGTGATAGCCGATCTCGTCCGGGCCCAGGTCGAAGATGCGGGGCGCCGTGCGCGGGTCGGGATCCGGCAATTCCCGGTTCCGTTCGGCCATCATGGAATGGGGCTGGAAGGCGTTGAAGTAGAGATGATAGAATACGCGGGAGAGCGTGTCCGGGGAGGTGTTGGTATACGTGAGGCGTTGCCGTCCTTCCATGGCGTGCCGGTCCGGATGGACGGTGACGTCCATCTCGTAACGGACAGCTGTATCCGGGGCTTGCCCCTTCGAGGGGGAGTATGAGGGCAGGGAAACCGGTTCCGATGGCTGGCGGGCCTGCCCGCTCGATGCCGAAAGCAGGCCCATCAGCAGCAGCGAAACGGCGTGTCGAATACGTATCATCGGTAGATCGATAGGCGGTACGTCATACGAAATGTGCGGCGTGTGGTGCAGCGCGCCACGCCAAAACACGTATGCCTCCCCAGCGATGCTTGTTCCTGAACCGGGCGGGCGTTGCGCTGCAAACCGCCGGAAACGACGTGCCCGGCGCGGCGTTAAGGACATGTGGATACACTGCGGATTCGGGGCGTCGCGAGCGTGAAGCGCCCCTCGCAGCCTCTGAACTTTGCGGACGTAATCAGAGTATCCACGACATACACGTATCGCATTTTTCTAAAACAACCTTCCACGACGGTGACGAAATCTGACATCATCGAACGCATTGCCTCAGGCACCGGAATGACCCGAATTGAAACGGAAGCGGTCATAAACGGCTTTATTTCCTGTGTTTCGGAGGCCCTGGAATCGGGGGAAGGTATTGAACTTCGGGGGTTCGGGACCTTTCATGTCAAGTACCGGCAGCCTCGCAAGGCGCGCAATCCGCGCACGAACGAGGAGGTCCCCGTCGCAGCGCGGTATATGCCGATGTTCCGTCCTTCCAGAAGCCTGCGCAGCAGGGTGGATACGGCGGTAAGGCTCAGCGAGGGAAGCGGGACGGGCCAATCCGATGGGTAACCTCGTTTGTATGGATTGCGGCGCCCGGATGGCCGAGGACGCCGACCGGTGCGCATTGTGCGGATCGTTGCGTTCCGACGCCGACGCCGTTCCGCAACCCGGATCGTCCGATGCTTCCGGGGCTTCCGAAGAAACCGGCGCCAGCTCGCTCGGGGTGCGGGTGGCCATGCTGGTGGGCATTCCCGTACTGATCGTGATTGCTCTTTTCATGATCACCGAAATGTCCAGGCAGCGGGTCCAGCCCGAAGCGGCTCCCACAGCCGCCATGCCTGCCGAAATGCGGAGCGCTGCCGTAATCGATGAGTTCGAGTCTATTCCCATCGCCGGTCAGTATGCCCCCGTGGTGGATTCGCTGCGAGCATTGATAGGCTCCGGGGATGAAACGATAACCCTTGAGGCGCACCGGGAACTCGTACGCTATATGGCCGAAATCGGACGCATCGACCGGGCCGCCATCGAGCAGCAGCGCCTGGCCCGCCGTACCGGAGACACAGCCGACTGGCGGCATGCGGGCACGCTTCTGTATGCGTGGATGGAAGCCGTCTACAATGAGCGCAAGACCGACGTGGCGCTGCTTGCCATCGAGGCGTTCGGCAAAGTGCTCGAACAGAACCCGGACGATGTGGATATACGGGCCGATCTGGGCTGGGCCTATCAGTACGATCCGCAAAACCCCATGGAGGCGATCCGGCAAACGAATCTGGCCCTCGAACAGGATCCGGATCATCTTGCCGCCAATTACAACCGGGCCGTTTTTCTGCTGCGCATCAACCGGATCAACGAAGCTTTGGAGCAGTTCGGCCGGGTCGTGGCCCTGGCAGAAGACGGTTCTATGTATGAACGGCAAGCCGAAGCCTGGATACGCACTATTCGCGAGAATGCGGAAGCGTCTTAATAGCCGGTTTCCGGAGAATTCGGTGCCTCGTCCGGGGGTTTCCGGGCTTGTTATGCTGTTGTGCGTCGGGGTACTCCTGACGGGATGCCGCCGCCCGCCGCAAGACCGTACCCTCGACGTATATGCTGCGGCTTCGCTGACGGATGTCATGGAAGCCCTCGCCGACACGTTTCGCGTCATGCCGGGGGGCGTTCGGGTCACGGTGAACGTGGCCGGCAGTTCGTTGCTTGCCCGTCAGATCGAGCGCGGGGCCGCCGCCGACCTGTTCGTATCCGCACATCCCGACTGGACGGAATACCTGTACACAGAGCATCGAATTTTCCCGCCCATTGAACTGCCCGTCGCCAATCGGCTTGTACAGGTCCGGCGCCGGAATGGACGACGTTCCGCAAACGAACGGATTGCGCTGGCCGACCCGGAGCATGTGCCCGCGGGGATGTATGCGCGGCAGGCGTTGCTGTGCGAAGGCCGGTGGGCCCTGCTCGCGCCTCGTCTCGTGCCGACGCTCGATGTCCGGGCGGCGGTTGCTGCCGTAGAGGCCGGGGCGGCGGGTTCGGCTATCGTGTATGCTTCCGACGCCGCCATGGCGCCGAAATTACAGGTGGAGGATGTGGTTTCGGAGCGGTGCCGTCCGCAGATACGGTACACGGCGGCAGTCGTGCAGGGTAGTGCGCTCCGGGAAGACGCCCTGCGCTTTCTGGCGCTGATGCAGGACCCGGCGGCAGCGAAGCTTTGGCAGCGCTTTGGGTTTGGTTACGACTCCATGCGCAGCGCATCGGACAATTCATTGGAGTCGTCGTCGCGCCGCTCCACGCCGCTGCCTTCGAGCAGGGTCCCGCACATACCGATCGCCTCGATCAGGCCGTCCGCAAAATGATCGCTCCGGACGCCATCCCGGATGCGCGCCACCATATCTGTCCAGTCGTCCGCGGACACTCTTGCATTGATGCCCGCATCGCCAAGCACTTCGATGCGGTGTTCCCAGAGGGACACGAAGATCAGGACGCCGGTGCGTTCCCGCGTAGCGAACACCTCTTCCTCAACGAATGCCTTCATTGCGCGGCGATGCACGGTCCGGATCATGCACTCCTGCCCTGCGAGCGCCCGTCCAAGCGGCGGTACGAAAGCGCTTAGCGCTCCTCCGGCTATACCGGCGGCAAGCGCCAGCGTGGCCGTGCCCCATCCCGTGTGGAGCCAGCCCAGCCCCCAGCCCTCATAGAATTGGAATACGACGGCCGTGAAAGCCAGCGCCAGCGCAGCCGCTATTCCTGCGCCTTTCCATGCAATCCCGTCATACGTATCGCTGCGGGGTACGACATACGGGACGATTTCGCCCGAAGTAAGGAGCTCCGCCTCGGCTACCGCCTGCCGGATGCGCTCAAGATCTTCGCTCGATAACCATTCTTTCATAACAGTCTGCCCGCCTGTGCCGGGGTATTCAGGGTATCCTTACGTGCCCGGACGATCGGTCCGGCTCGGCAAACGACGACGCAGCAAGGCATGCACCGTAAGGCTGGCGGCGGACAACAGGATTGCCACCAGGACCAGACGAAGCACCGCGAGCTCGCCGCCCATACGATGTATTTCGGTAAAGATAGCCAATGGAAGCGTACGCGTTTCGGAGGGAATGTTGCCCGCAAGTACAATGGTGGCGCCGAATTCGCCCAATGCGCGGGCAAAAGCGAGCACGATGCCCGCAGCAATGGCCCTGCCCGCAAGAGGGGCCGTTACGTGACGAAAGACCGCCGCGCGCGTGCCGCCGTATACGTACCCTGCCTCTTCCCAGGAAGGGTCCACCTGTTCGAAGCCGACACGCATGGTTTGCACCATCAGGGGGAAGGCGACAATACCTGCCGCCACTGCAGCGCCGAACCATCCGAAGGCGATGCGAAGCCCGAAGGTTGCCTCCAGCCAGCCCCCGAATACCGATTCCGGACTCAGCAGAATAAGCAGCACCCATCCCGTGACTACCGGCGGAAGCACAAGCGGCAGTTGCACGAGATTTTCCACCACAAACGACAGAGGCAGCCGGTTCCGCGCAAGCAGATACGCCAGCGCCACCCCGATCGGTGCCGTAATCAGGACGGCCACTGCAGCAACGCGTAATGAAAGTCCGACCGCTTCCCATTCGGCCAGCGTGAGCATGGCGCCTGTCAAAAGATGCGGGGTCACTTTAGGATATCCTTAAAATACGCGCGAACGTGAAGCGCTGATCGAAGCGGTTTTGATCAGAGTATCCTTTTTACATGAACCCCAATTCGAGCCGCGCCTCCTCGGACATCATGTCCGGGGTGAAAGGCGGATCGAAGGTCAAAAACACCGTCGATTCGTCCACTTCCGGGAGCATGCCGATGGCAGCCTCGACCTGTTGCGGGAGAATGTCGGCGACCGGGCAATTCGGCGCGGTCAGCGTCATCCTGACGAACACGGATCGCCCTTTCGCCCGGATCTCGTAGATGAGACCGAGATCGTAAATGTTCACCGGAATCTCCGGGTCGTAGATGCTCTTGAGCACCTCGATGACCTTCGCTTCCAGGTCTTCCTGCGTGGTGGATGTCGTTTCGTCCATGGGTAATTGCCGTTGTCTGCCGGTCTGGCGTTGTGTTTTTACCCGGTAGCATTGCGCCCGGTTGCGTTTTATGCGCTTCCCGTGTGCGCCAGCGCAAAGAGTTTGAGTTGCTTGACCATGGAGGCGAGGCCGTTTCTGCGCGTGGACGAAAGATGATCCTTCATCCCGATCTCGTCGAGAAACTCCAGGTCGGCCTGCACGATCTCCGCCGGGGGTTGGCCCGACAGTACGCGGATCAATAACGCCACGAGGCCCTTCGTAATGAGCGCATCGCTGTCGCCTTCGTAAAAGATCAGGCCGTTTTTCATCTCCGGATGGACCCATACCTGGGCCTGACAGCCGTGAATCCGGTTGGCCTCTATCTTGTGCCGGTTATCGAGGGGCGCCAGCGCCTGTCCGATCTCGATGAGATATTCGTACTTCCCCATCCAGTCGTCGAACAGCCCGAACTCTTCCACGATGTCGTGGGCGCGTTCCCGAATCGTTCCGTTTGCCACCATGTTCGTCAGCCATGTTCCGGCGTTCAGCCGAGCATCTCCTTGACGCGCCGTACGCCGGCGACCAGCGCGTCCACTTCGTCGAACGTGTTGTACAACGCAAAGGAAGCCCGCACGGTACCCGGTATGTCGAACCGCCTCATCAGCGGTTGCGTGCAATGATGCCCTGTGCGCACGGCGATGCCCAACCTGTCCAGAATGGTTCCTGCATCGTAGGGGTGTATGTCGCCGATCACGAAAGAAAGCACACTCGCCTTGTCCGTTGCGGTTCCGATCAGGCGGACGCCCTCGATCTCCGACAGCCGCTCGGTCGCGTACGCGAGCAGGTCCTGTTCGTATGCCGCTATGCGGTTTTGCCCCACGCCTTCCAGAAAGTCTATGGCCGAGGCGAATCCCAGTACATCGGCGATATTCGGCGTACCGGCCTCGAATTTGTGCGGCGGTTCGTTGTACGTCGTTTTCTCGAACGTGACCGTTTCGATCATATCGCCGCCGCCCTGCCAGGGGGGCATGGTTTCCAGATGTTCCGCTTTTCCGTAGAGGATGCCGATACCGGTGGGCCCGAACATCTTGTGCGAGGAGAACGCATAAAAATCGCAGTCGAGTTCCTGCACATCTATTTTCAGGTGCGGCGCCGCCTGCGCGCCGTCGACGACTACGGGCACGCCCATATCGTGCGCATGCCGGATCATGCGCTTCAGCGGATTGATGGTTCCGAGGGCGTTCGACACATGGGCAATCGCCAGAAGACGGACCCGCTCTGCAAGCAGCCGTTCGAATTCCTCGTAGACGATTTCGCCAGTGTCCGATACGGGGATGGCCCGGACACGGGCGCCCTGCGCCTCGCAGAGCATTTGCCACGGAACGATGTTGGAATGATGCTCCATGTGCGAAACGAGCACCACATCGCCTTTGCCGACATGCAGGGGGCCGAACGAGGACGCCACGAGATTGATGCTTTCCGTGGTTCCCCGGGTGTACAGCACCTCGGGATCGGAGGGGGCGTTAATGAACGCTGTAACTTTTTTGCGAGCGGCCTCGTATGCATCGGTAGCTTCCCGGCTCAGGACATGCACCCCGCGATGCACGTTACTGTGCTCCGAGGAATAATACCGGACCAGCCGGTCGATGACGGCCTGGGGCTTCTGCGAACTGGCGGCGTTATCCAGATACACGAGGGGTTTGCCGTACACCTCACGCTGGAGCGCCGGAAACAGGCTGCGCACCTCCGCCGGGTCGAATTTTCCCGGGACAGGGTCTTGTATTGCGCCGGTGGCATTCATGGGCGCCGCTTTTGTGCTATGGACAAGGCTGCCTGACAAAACAGCAACGAATACGCGGTGTTCGCCAAACCGGTATGCGTCCGGGTTTTCCCCGCATTATTCGCCAAAGAGGCGGGTAACGCGTTCGTCGAGCATTCTGCGAAGCGGTTCGATGGAGATACGGTTGAGGATGTCTCCCGCAAACGCATGCAGCAGCATGCCCTGGGCCTGTTGTTTGGTCATCCCCCGGGACCGCAGGTAAAACAAGGCTTCGGGATCAAGTTGGCCCGTGGTGGCGCCGTGGCTGCATTTTACGTCATCCGCGTAAATCTCCAGTTCCGGCTTGGCGTTCATCGTGGCCTCGTTTGTGAGCACGATGGTTTTGTTTTCCTGGAAGGCATTGATGCGCTGTGCGTCCTGCCGCACGAAGACCTTTCCATTGAACACGCCGGAAGCGCGGTCGTTCAGGACGCCCTTATATAATTCGTTGCTGACGCAGTCCGGCTGCGCATGATCCACAAGGGTACGGTTGTCCACTTGCGTGGCGCCGCTGGGAAGGAACAGGCCGTACAGGTGCGTTTCGCAATGCGGGGCATTGGGGAGCACGTTCAGATTGTTTCGGACGACGGCGCCGGTAAAGGTTACGGTCGCGGCAGTGAAGGTACTTGCCGCATCCTGATAGACATGCGTGGTCGAAACGACCGTGTGGTCATTGCCCGGGTCCTGCACGAGATACATTTCCACCATAGCCCGCTCGCCGACGAATGTCTCGGTAACGGCATTCGTGAACGTTGCGTCGCCGGTGAGGGCGCAGGAAGTGTCGATAATCTTCGCTTGCGTGTTTTCCTCGAATACCAGCAGGTGGCGGGGCTGCAGAAACAGGCGTTCGTTCGTCTTCTGCAGATTGATTACATGGATCGGTTTTTCGATGATCTTTCCTTTGGGGACATATACGAAAAGCCCGTCGCTCGCGAACGCGGTGTTGAGCGCGGTAAAACTTTCCTCTTCCCAGGATGCATAGCGCCCGAAATGATTGCGCAGGATATCCGGATGCGTGGATGCAGCCGTTCCCAGCCCGCCGATCGCAACGCCCTCCGGGAGGTTGCCGATAAGGGAATGTTCGCTCGCAAAACGTCCGTTGACGAGTACGACGATGTGCGCATCGAGGCCAGCGAGCGCGCATTGCGCGGTTTCAGCGGCCCCGGGGTCGGGTATCGAGCCTCCGGTAGATACGGCAAAGCCGCGAGCGAGCGCCTCCGGAATGTGCGTATACTTCCAGGCTTCGTTCTTCCGGGATGGGATGCCCAATTCCCGGAAGCGCTCCATAGCCTGTCGGCGAAACCCCTGCATGGCGTTAAGGGGCGCCAGGCCGTTTACAGGCATTGGCGCATTTGCCGGCGGCGGCTTGCCGGCATACGCTTCGAAAGCATCCACAAACGATGCTTCGAGAGATGTGGTTTTATCGGAATTCGACATATGAGCAACCTTTAAAATGTGCAGGATCGGTTGCCGGATCTATACCGCTACGGTTTCTTCCCGAATCCAATCGTACCCTTTTTCCTCCAGATCGATGGCAAGCTCCTTGCCTCCGGACCGGACGATTCGGCCATCCACCATCACATGAACCGCATCGGGAATAATGTAGTCGAGGAGCCGCTGGTAATGGGTAATGACGACAAAGGATCGGTCGTTGCGCCGGAGCGCATTGACGCCGTCCGCAACAGTACGTAATGCATCGATATCCAGTCCCGAATCCGTTTCGTCCAGGATAGCCAGACGCGGTTCGAGCATGGCGAGTTGAAAAATCTCGTTTCGTTTTTTCTCTCCGCCCGAAAAACCGTCGTTTACCGCGCGGCTCATGAGTTGCGGATCCAGATCTACGAAGGCGGCGCATTGCTTCATGCGCTTCAGGAAAGCGCCCGCCGAAAGCGGTTCTTCTTCGCGGTATTCCCGCTGCTGGTTGAGGGCCTGTCGCAGGAAGTTATTCATGCTGACCCCTGGCAGTTCAACCGGATATTGAAAAGCCAGGAAAACACCCTCGAGGGCGCGTTCGTCAGGCTCCATCTCCAGCAGGTCTTGCCCCTGGTACAGGACGTTTCCGTCTGTTACCTCGAATTCTTCTCGTCCGGCGAGCACCGATGCGAGCGTACTTTTGCCCGACCCGTTCGGTCCCATGATCGCATGCACCTCGCCCGCGGCGACGGTCAAATCGACTCCCTTGAGGATATTCTGCTCCTCGATCCGGGCATGCAGATTATTGATTTGAAGAATGGCCATGTTTCGATGGTTTTCGCGTATCGCGTATCTATCATGAAAGGGTGTTGGACGTCAGGCGGGGAGAATCGCCGTAACGTCATCGCTTATCCTACCGATCCTTCCAGCTCGATATCGAGCAGTTTTTGCGCCTCTACGGCAAACTCCATAGGAAGTTTGGCAAGGATTTCCTTGCAAAATCCATTGACGATCAGTTTGATTGCGGCTTCTTCTCCGATGCCGCGCTGGAAGCAGTAGAACATCTGGTCTTCGCCTATTTTCGAGGTGGTGGCTTCATGTTCCACCTGCGCCGAGGGATTTTTTATTTCTATGTAGGGGAAGGTATGCGCTCCGCACCGATCCCCAAGCAGCATCGAGTCGCATTGGGAGAAATTCCGTGCATTTTCGGCGCCCTTGTTGATTTTCACCAGCCCCCGGTAGGAGTTATTGCTGCGCCCCCCGGAGATTCCTTTCGAAATGATGGTGCTTTTCGTGTTTTTCCCCAGATGCACCATCTTGGTGCCCGTATCGGCCTGCTGTCGTCCTTTGGTGAAAGCCACCGAGTAAAATTCGCCCACCGACCGGTCTCCTTTCAGGATCACGCTGGGATATTTCCATGTGATCGCCGACCCGGTTTCAAGCTGCGTCCAGGAGATTTTGGCATGATCTCCCTTGCAGATGCCTCGCTTGGTGACAAAGTTGAATACGCCCCCGCGCCCCTCGTTGTCGCCGGGGTACCAGTTCTGAATGGTCGAGTATTTTACTTCTGCGTGCGCCTCGGCCACGATTTCCACGACCGCGGCATGCAACTGGTTTTCATCGCGCATCGGGGCCGTGCAGCCTTCGAGATAACTTACGTAGCTGCCTTCTTCGGCGACAATGAGCGTACGCTCGAATTGTCCCGTACCGGCCTGATTGATCCGGAAATACGTCGAAAGCTCCATGGGGCAGCGGACGCCTTTCGGGATGTAGCAGAAGGAACCGTCGGAGAACACCGCAGCGTTCAGCGCGGCATAAAAGTTGTCTGTGTACGGCACCACGGAGCCCATGTATTTCTGCACCAGTTCGGGATGCTCTTGCACGGCCTCCCCAAACGAGCAGAAGATAATGCCCTGTTCAGCCAGTTCCTCTTTGAAGGTGGTGTGGACAGACACGCTGTCGAGGACGGCGTCCACGGCTACGCCCGCCAGTTTTTCCTGTTCGGCCAGTGGGATGCCCAGCCGCTTGAACGTTTCCAGCAGATCATCATCGACCTCGTCGAGGCTTTCGTACCGCGGCTTCTTGCTCGGCGACGAGTAATACGTGATATTCCGGAAATCCGGCTCCGTATACTTCAGATGCGGCCAGCGCGGGTATTTTTCCTCCGGGTTGGCGGCCAGCTTCTCCCAATGCCGCCATGCCCGCAGGCGCCATGCAAGCAGCCATTCCGGCTCGTCTTTCTTGGCGGAAATCAGACGGACGACATCTTCGTCAAGACCTTTCGGTATCGTATCGGCCTCGACATTCGTTTCCCAGCCGTATTTATACTCGCCGGCAGCGACCTCGTGCAGAAACTCTGTTTCCGTGGTAGGCATGGATCAGCAGAGAAAAATCGTTGGGCGCGAACCGCGCCAGGAACAGGAAAACGTAAGGATACGCTGATCGAAGTGGACTTGATCAGAGTGTCCATAACTATATTTGCAACCTGACAAGGGTTCGTTTCGTTCCTGTCTTCACCGAGTGTTAACGCGAGTGTTAACAGATACTCTGAACTTCGCGGAATTGATCAGAGCATCCTGACGTGATTTGCCGCTTATCGTATTCGTTGTTCTCATGGAAACTGTACGCATTACCGAGCGCGCCCTGACACAGCTCCTCACCGTTGCAGAAGGAGAGGGAGTGGATTTGTCCGCAACGATGCTACGGGTGGCCGTAGTTCCGGGGGGATGTTCGGGCCTTACCTACGATCTGGGCTGGGATACGGTCCGGCAGCAAGGCGATCAGGTAATCGAGGTGGACAGGCTTTCCATCGTGCTCGATCGACGCAGCGCCGCGTGCCTGGACGGCACCGAGCTTGATTTTACGGACGGACTCGAAGGCAACGGGTTTTATTTTGCCAACCCGCAAGCGGCCCGGACCTGCGCCTGCGGCGAGAGTTTCGGATTGTAGGATTGTAGGATAGTCTGACCAAAACCGCTTCGCTCAGCGCGTCACGTTCAGCAAGTACAGGTTATCATGATTCCACCGTCGGAATCAGGGGAAGCACTGCGAATTCGGGGCATTGCGGACGTGACGCGCCCCTCTCATCCTCTGATCAAGTCCGAAAGCACTTCGGCGGATGCTTTCGCTACAGGCCGGCGTTCGCGTCGTGTCGAATCCAGCGCACCCGCTCGCCTTCCACGAGGCCGTATTGATCCGCAAATCCCGCCGGCACCTCGATCACATATTGCGCCGGAACGTCCGAGCGGATAAGAGTGGATGTAAAGGGGCGGTTGTATTTGTCGATATCGACTACCGTGGAGTCGCTTCCCGTGAACAGCAAGTCCAGTGCGAGCGGTGTGTTCGACATGTGGAAGACCTGCATGGTTTCCCGCTCGAAAAGAAAGAGCATACCGCTCTTTTCGGGCAGGGAAGGCCGTTGCATAAGCCCCCGTATGCGCGCGGAGTCCGATTCGGCGATTTCTATGTCGATGGTGACAACCTCTTCCCCACCTCGAAAAAACGTCAGGTCGCCGTCATCCCGGAACGGGATGGAAGGGAAGTTTTCTTCCGCGTATTCCGTGGCGCGGGAAGACGACTCGTTGCCGCATGCCGCGATCGTTATGGTCAGCAGGAAAAAGTAGATATATCGCGTCATGGGCGCAATCTGCGGAATGTCATTTCTATTTTGCGTGGGAAACGTACACGCGGAATTTTTTCGCGTCCGAATCGCGCAACCGCCGGGATTGGATCTTCAGGCGCTTACCTCCCTTGACGTTGCGCGCTACGTAGCCTCGCAGGTTCGTTACGTCCGTTACGGATAGCGCCTCTATGCGCAGTACATCGTCTCCGGATAGCGCTTCCATATGCTTTACGAGCGGATCGAATTTGGAAATGCGTCCCCGGCCTGAATCGGTTTTGGAACGGAGCTTGCTCAGAAGCGCGTCGGCTTCATCCTTGTACATGGTTGTTGTGTAGAACGTCATGGGAGTTGGCTGGTGTAATCATTTAAGGAGAGTGCGAATGCAAAAAAAGAGGCGGCTAATGAGCATAGACAGCCTTGATAGAGCAATTCCGCTGGCCTTGTCGCGCATTCGAATTCGAAAATGCGTGAAACCACCGCTTCTTTTCCGATAATATAGGCATGTAAGGTACGCGGCGCAAGGACGGAAAGGATTCTGAAAATTATTTCTCGTAGTCAACAATTTCTTGTCTTGTGTATTTGTATTACGTTGTGTATACTCATGAACCACGGAGAGATTTTACTGATAAGACACGTCTTTCGAGGGAGGGGAATATCGTAAAATCGCTCCGTTTTTTGCGTCCTTATGTTCACAATTTGTTGCCAATTCTCATCAACCTGTACACTGCACAATGGCAAAGAAAAAAGCCGGCCAGTTTTCCGTCGAGGTTCTGTCTTCCGAACAGGCAAGGGCAGAAATGTCCAACTCCAGGAGGAAGGGCCGTTCTTCCAAGTACGATTCCATCGGACGGGCTACGGAGCGCCTGACGGGGGACACGGTCCTCAAGGTCAGGCTGGAGAAAAAAGAGGTGCAGCCATTGCGCACATATCTCCGGAAAAAATTTGACAACAAGTATGTGCTTAAGACCGCATCGACCGGTAAAGAGGGCGTCTTTACAGGATTTATCTTTCTTGCGGCCTGATAGTGCGGGATTGGTTTTGGCGGATACTTTCTGTGCTGATCGCTCGACACCATGACGCTTTCCGATGTTACACATTTCTTCGCCCGTTTGCGGCGCTCAGCCGACCGCTGAGGTTTTTTGCTTCAATGCCTCGATAAAGGCGGGCAGCACCTCATACAAGTCGCCTGCAATTCCATAGGTCGCGTGGCGAAAAACGGGCGCCTCGGCGTCCTTGTTAATGGCGATCACGGTCCGGCTGCCGGACATTCCCGCCACATGTTGCAGGGCGCCTGAGATTCCAACCGCAACATACACGTCCGGGGAAACGGTTTTTCCGGTTTGTCCGATCAGGGCCGAGGGCGGAAAAAGCCCGGCCTCGATGGCGCCCCGCGATGCGCCGATCGCCGCCCCGAGAAGCGTCGCAAGTTCTTCGATCAGCCGTTTGCCTTTTTCGTCGCGCACTCCGCGCCCCGCAGCTACCACCACCGAGGCTTCCGACAAGTCGATCCCCCCGGAAGCTGCTTTTACCACCTTGCGCAATGTCTTTCCGGAAACCTTCTCGTCGAATGCGAACGGGACATTCCGGACACGCAGAGGGGACGACGCGGGGTTTTCGGAGGCGGCGTACGAACCGGCCCGCAGCGATACCAGCACGGGGGCGCCTTCCGCCCGAACATGCGCCATGAAACCGGCGGTGAATACGGGGCGTTGCGCCTTAACCGTCCCATCCGACGCCTCGAAGCTCGACACGTCGGGAAGGGCCGGCGCCGAAACCCGTACAGCCAGCGCTCCCAGAATTTCCTTCACGCTCTCTTCGGAGGGAAGCACTACCACATCGGGGACAGCCTGTGCGATAATACCGGCGAGCGCTGCGGTCAGGGGCGCGCCCTGTGGCGTCCCGGGGGGAGATGCAAACACCGGATCGGTTACGGCGAATACCTCCTCTGCTCCGTAGCGAGCCAATTCCTCGAAATACGCAGGAGGGTTGTCGGACACGACGGCGGCAGCCACGGTACTACCACGACGTTCCCCGGCGATCTCCCGGCAGCGCGAGAGCGCTTCCAGCGACAGGCGCGTGATGCGTCCTGCGCGGATTTCGACAAAGGTGAGCAAGCGCGCCATCTTATGCTGCGGGCGGGCCGCTTTTTACGAAAGGTACAAGGGCTTCGACTGCTTCATCCCACGTCTCTCCCAGCATGTGCACTTCCGGGCGACCGGGCATAGCCTCGTAGCGCTCTATATGCATTCGAGGGTTGGCGTCGGGCAGCGATACCATTTTCACGTCTATCGGCTTCTTCCTTGCTCCCATGATCCCCTTTATATTCGGAATGCGCGGATCGCACATATTGTTGGAGCAGGACACTACGCACGGCGTCTCTATACGCGTAATTTCCTGATGGGCGTCCCCTTGCCTTGTCACAAGGAGACGGTTTCCGCTGCGTCCGTCCCCGTCCCTTTCCAGTGCAATGGCATTCCCGATGAAGGGAAGCCCCAGTAATTCGGCAAGCATGGCGGGCGTCAATCCTGCATCGGTGTCCTGCGCCTGCTTGCCGCACGCGATGACGTCGAACGCCTCCTTGTTGAAGTGATCCGCAAGAATCTGCGCACAGGCCTGTGCGTCAGGAAGGGCGTCCGGCGCAGCCCCAGGCGCCGTCGCATGGCTCTCGATCTGGATATGCACTGCCGATGCGGCTCCCATCGCAAGCACCTTGCGCAGCGTTTCCTGCGCCTCGGGCGGGCCTGCCAGCACGGCGTGTACTTCGCCTCCGTATTTTTCGGTAAAGGCGATGGCGCCTTCCGCCGCCGAGGCGTCATACGCATTCAATACCATGCGTCCGGCGCTCGTATCGATGCAGCCTTCCTGCAAACGCAGCGGAGACGCTACATCGGGTACCTGTTTGATGCAAACGATAAACTTCATATCCGCTATCTTCTGACCATAAAACCATGAACGACACGAATGGCCTCGTGTTCGTACAATGTTTGTTTATGCAGCCCCTGACACAGCCCGACCATGAAGATAGTTCGCTTTCTGCTTGTCCTTGCCGTCTGTGCGGTTTTCGTACAGATCGCCGTTCCGCGCGCCTGTGCGCAGGATGCGCCCCAGGATGCGCCCCAGGATACTTCCCCGGTAAAATCCCCTCGTTACGGCATGAGTATTAATACCCTGTACAGCACCCCGCAAGGCGTGGGCCTGGGTATCCGGGGGCGTGCCTCCATGCCGATCAATGCGGATGTCTCCACTGCACTGGACCTCGGGTTCACGGGGTTTGTGCTCGAGGGATGGCGCGGCGCCGATTATCTTTTCGAGCCGCAGATATCTCTCATCATCACCCCGCCGCCAAGCCGCTTGCGCGCAGGGTATATTTTCCTTGGCATGGGCGGGTATCTGCCTCTCGCCGGCAACAAGGACACCAGCGGGCCTACTATTCATGTCGGGTTCGGGCGCGCGCATGGATTCGGAGAATCCGCCGTATTCTACGAAATCAACCCGGCGCTTATCATCGGCGGCGAGAAACTGGGTTTTTTGTTGCCTGTACGGTTAGGCGTCATTTTCTGAGTGGCGTCCTTATATCTCCATATCCCTTTCTGCACGCAACGCTGCATCTACTGCGATTTCTATTTTACGACGACACGATCGTCCCGGACGCCTTTTCTGAAGGCCATGCATACCGAGCTGGCGCATTATGCGGCGGAATATGCCTCGCGCGAACCCATCGAGACCATCTATTTCGGGGGCGGCACCCCGTCGCTTCTGGCCGCCCGCGATCTGGGCGATTTGCTGGACACGATCCACCGTTTTTTCCGGACCAGCGACGTGTGCGAAACGACGCTGGAGATGAATCCGGACGATGCGAAGCCCGACTATCTGCGCGCGCTCCGTTCCCTGGGGTTCGACCGGCTGAGCATAGGCGTACAATCCTTTTACGAAACCGATCTGACGTTTCTGAACCGGAGCCATACGCCGGAGCAGGCCGTGCAGGCCATAGAACAGGCGCAGGAGGCGGGTTTTGACAACCTGTCCGCTGATCTCATTTTCGGTATCCCCGATCAGCCGGAGGAATACTGGTGCGCCAATGTACAGAAACTGGCCCGGCTGGGGGTGCCGCATCTCTCGACGTACGGGCTCGCCATAGAGGAGCGTACGCCGCTCTACAAAATGGTGGCTCGGGGACATGTGACGCCTGCCCCGGAGGAAGAATTCGCGGGGCGGTACCGGTTCACGATGGATTTTCTGCGTGAGCGCGGCTACGAGCACTACGAAATATCGAGTTTTGCCCTGCCGGGCATGCGATCCCGGCACAACGAGACATACTGGCGACACGCCAATTACCTTGGATTCGGGCCGTCCGCCCATTCGTTCTGGTGGGAGGGGCGAAGCGAAGAAAGTGGAGGGTCCAGGCCTGCTGAACAGACCGGGGCGGATGGGGAAGAGGCAAGTAATGGGGCGATTGGAGCAGGTACGCAGAACGGATCGACCCAAAAAACCGGTACGGGCGCCCGCCGCTGGTACAACGAGGCCAGTCTGCGAAAGTACGAAGCGCTGGTTCAGCAACGCGTACCTCCTGTAGGGGGCGAGGACGCCCTGTCGCTGGAGATGCTGGCGAACGAGTATATCTTTCTGCGGCTGCGCACCTCGGACGGGCTGGACGTACACCGGCTGAAACGGATGTACGGCATGGATATTTTATCCGGAAAGCCCGACCTGCTGACCGCGCTTGAGAACGAAGGCTATATCGAATGGCCCGGGAACGGCCGCCTCTGTCTCACGGATGCGGGCAAACTGGTGTGCGATTCGGTGGTGGAGGGATTGGTGGGGTGAAAAAATCCCTGCCCGGTAATATGTGGCTTCTGGTCCTGGGGAGTATTACTCCTGCCCATAACGGCGGGGCAGGCTATCCGAACCCCTCCATTTTTGGCATCTATGCCTCCGCCGGCCGCACAAAACGCGCCAGAACCGTTCCGGCAAGCGTCCAGCCGACGATGTCGTACACTGCCATCCAGGCGAAGAAGGTCCACGGGGTGCGCCACCATATCGGCCATGCGAAGTCGGACCAGAACGCGACGGTAATTCCCACCAGCGCCACAAACAGGACCCGATTCCGCCAGGTCGGCAGGCTCGGGAGCAGCATGCGCAACAGCATGCCGATGAGCAGCGCCGTGATGAGCATATGCAGGAAGCCGCCGATCATCATGGAGGGAGGCATCACGGATTCGCCCTCCATCCTGATGAACAGGAAGGCGTGCGGACCGGCTTCATGCCGCGCTATGGCTTCGGCGTCCTGGGAGTCCTGGGGATAGGGTATGTAATAGGCCCCTGACTGGGGAATGCTTTCGGTAAGGTATTCCTGAAAATCTGCTTCGTCGGGGTGCATATGCATCCCGGGGGTCGGGATCAGGCCCCAGAAAACGAATCCCCATGCGAACAGAACGACAGCGGCGAGAAGGGCGCCCAAGGCGAGGTTTTTCATGGTTTTTCCCGGTTCGTTTTCCTGGATTGCTAAGACGGATGTGCGCAGCGCAAGGCTTGTTCATTGTCAAACTGCGCAGACAATAAAAACGCTTCCGGGCACAAGCGCAAGGCGTGCCGTGTGCAAGACGTGATCTCTACCGAGTTGTAATGCACAGGAATATGGCGCGTGCCCCTCGCGGCCTCCCGAAGGGCGCGTCACATCCACAACGTACCGAACTACAGTGTTTTTTGCCGGTTTCAACGATGTAATCATGAATCCTTAAAGCGCTGGGCGAAGCGGTTTTGATCAGAGTATCCTTATGTTTCCGGGTGCGTTTTTATCTGCCGGAAGGCGTTGCAGGTAACTTTTTCCGCCCGATTCGCCGGGTACATAGAAAACCTCGACCAGAACAGTACCCATGTTGACTATCCGGCACGCTATCCCTCGCGACGACGTACTCCTCGGCATGGTCCGCGCCGAACGGATCGAAACGGTCCGGTACCCGGAAGATTTCGATGCCCGTTTGCAGCAAGTGGTTGCCGAGCGGGTGGGACCGCTTGGGGAGATCGAAGAAGCAAGGCGCGCCGCTGCCCGCAATATCCTTCGGAACGGGTCGTACAAACCTACCGGACGGGGCAAGCCGGCTTCCGAATATCTGCTGCGCGCCGCATCGCAACCGGAGTATGCGTTTCCGCGCATCAATGCCCCGGTGGATATATGCAACTACCTCAGCCTCCGGTATGTCGTGCCCATATCCTTATGGGACCTCGACCGGGCAGCTTCGGACCGGTACGTGTTCCGGCTGGGCCGGGAGGGGGAGGGGTTCGCGTTCAACCATGCCGGGCAGCGGATCGACGTGAAGGACCTGCTCTGCGGGTGCCGCGTTGCGGGGAACGATTCGGATGCCTCCTCCGACGGAGAACCCATCGTCAATCCCGTTCGGGATAGCATGACTACGAAGACGACTCCCGAAACGAGTCGCATCGCGGCCTGTGTGTATGTTCCGTCTGCAGCAATGTCCGGGGAAGCGTTGCAGGAACTGTGCGAAGAGTTCGCTGCGCTGTTGTCGGCGTGCGGAACAGAGGCGGAGACGGCGTGCGGCGTGGTTTTGCCGCAGGCGGTTGCTGAAGTGTAGGGGTCGGTTCGCAGATTCCGTGGACCCGGGACTCGTGGCCGCAGCGTGCAACCTGCCGGATATCGCGGGCTTTTCTATAGGGTAGCCGCATGGGCCGTCGCGCCGCTTTCCCCGGAAGTTTCGGATATGCGTAGGGCATTTTCCTGCCAAAAACCAGGAAGGGACCGGTCTCCGGCACGGTATTTGTTGGAAAATGCAGGAAGAAGCGGAAGTTTTTTAGCGTCGGGCGGCTTGCGGGTCCATGTCTTGCGGGCGCCGCGCTTGCTCCGGTCATTGCATTTACAGGGAATCCTGAACGTACGCCCATGAAATATGCGCTTTTCCCCGTGTTATTGATGCTCTGCACCGGTTGCGGAACGCTGGCGACGTCCGGTATGGAAGCAATGCCGGCAGACATCGATCAGGTTGCGCCTGAAGCAGACGATAGACACATAGCGTCTACGCCTGTGGACAACGACGACCAACCTGACGGACTATCCGGGTATTCGAAGGAGGCATTGGTTACCCGGGTTGTTGCACAGGATGTCCCCTCTGCGGATATCCCGGAAGAGGCTTTTCCGGATACAGCTTATCGGGATACCGACCTGTTTCCGATCGAAGCGGACAGCTCTATGGCACACCCTCTGGCGCGCGACCAACAGGGGGAATGCGTGATTCATTGCAATAACGTTGCAAGGTGGGCTGCGCGGAATCCGGATACGGTTCTGTTTATCTTCGATCTGGCTTACTGGGGAGGAGGCGAATTGCTACGATTGTTTTCGGGGAGCAAGAAAAAAGTCTCCGGGAAGTCCCGGCGGAGCATCGGGCGTTCCGTGCGAAAGGCGAACCGGACCCGGTCGGAACGTACGCCGAAGAAGGGTTCTTCGAGGGGGCGGGGACGGCGTTGAGGACCGATTGACGAGTCTCAGGAAGGCGTGGTTTCCCATAGACGCCGAATGCCGTACCGGTCGAATAACGTTTCGATCGAGATGAAAGTGAGGTTGTGCGCAAGCGCTTGCGCAATGAGCATTCTGTCGAACGGATCGCGATGGGGACCCGGTAGCGACCCGGCGCGTACGGCGTCTTCAACGGTGATCGGCAACTCTTCAAAGCCTTCGCCGGCGATAGCTCCGGGAATGTCGTCCGCAAGCGCCTCGGCTCCGGACAGTTTACCGATACGGCGCTTGGTGGCTATTTCCCAGGCTGACGCCGCACTGACGAGCTTCTCGTTCGATTCGTTTCCTATGGCGCGACGAGCGGCGACTGGTAACCGGTCGTTTCCGGCCAGCCACCATATGAAGGCGTGGGTGTCGAGAAGAAGACGCAACGATCAACCCTCCCAAGCGGACAACTCCTCTTCCGGGAGCGGGTCGAAAAAGCTATCATCGAGTGCTATTCGGTCCTTCCATGAGCCGAATTGCGGCTTCCCCTGGCGCTGGAGACGCACAAGGCGGGCGATCGGTTTGCCGTTGCGGGCAATGACGACCTCTTCGCCGTCCTCGACTTGCGCAAGTAGGCGCGACAAGTGGGTCTTCGCTTTGTGAACGTTCACTATTGGCATTGTCAGGCTCCCTGGCATATGATTAGTCAAATATATGACTAATGTCGATATTGTTTCAAGTATTTTTAATTCAGAGTATCCTTTACTGGAGGAAAGCGGTTTCTTCTTTTCCCAACCGGATACCTTGTGCGGGCGGCTACGGCGAGGATAGGCTGAGGCATAGATGATAGCGCTCTCTATTTTCTCTTTCGTCAAAGCCGGGTATGCTTCCAGCAGGTCAGGAATCGCATCTCCGTTGGCGACCATATCCGCAATGTCGTGCACAGGTATCCGTATCCCCGGAACCCCTTCATCCCCGGATCGTGCATGAGGCACGCCCGGCTTTCGTATTACAACCTGTTCCCATGCCATGGCCTCCCCGCACCTGAATCCCGACGACGCATATCTTCTCGAGTCTCTGCTGGCGGAGGAAGACCGCCTGATCATGGAATCGGCCCGGGAGTATGCGCAGTCCCGGCTGGAGCCGCGCGCCCTCGAAGGCAATCAGGACGAAGTATTCCATCAGGAAATCGCCCGCGAGATGGGAGAGCTCGGTCTGCTCGGCGCCGCCATTCCGGAGGAATACGGCGGCGCGGGCGCGAGCCATACGGCGTACGGTCTCATTGCGCGCGAACTCGAACGGGTGGATTCGGCCTACCGGTCGTTCGCGTCGGTGCAGAGTTCGCTCGTCATGCACCCGATCTGGCTTTTCGGCACGGAGGAGCAGCGGCAGCGATTCCTTCCGCTCTTGGCGTCCGGCGAGTACATCGGCTGCTTTGGGTTGACCGAGCCGGACCATGGGTCGGACCCCGGCTCGATGGAGGCGTCGGCGCTCAGGACCAGCGGGGGCTGGATTCTGAATGGCGCCAAATCGTGGATCACGAATGCCTCCATTGCAGATGTCGCAGTGGTCTGGGCGAAAGCCCGCGAAAACAAGGGGGAGAAGGGGCGTATCCGGGGATTTCTGCTCGAACGCGGCATGGAGGGGTTTTCCACGCCGAAAACGCACCACAAAATGTCGCTGCGCGCCTCCATAACGGGGGAAATTGTCATGGAAGACGTGTTTGTCCCCGACGAGAACGCGTTCCCGGATGTCGAGGGGCTGCGCGGACCGTTCGAATGCCTGAACAGCGCCCGGTTCGGCATCGTGTTCGGGGCGTTGGGCGCTGCCGAAGATTGTTTCCGGCGCGCGCGCCGCTACGTGAGCGAACGGCGGCAATTCGGCCATTCGCTTGCTTCCATGCAGCTTGTCCAGACGAAACTGGCGCACATGCTGACGGAAATCACCCAGATGCAATTGCTGGCTTGGCGGCTTGGAGCCCTCAAGGACGAAGGACGACTGGCGACGTCCATGATTTCGCTGGCCAAGCGCAACAATTGCGGCAAAGCCCTCGAGATCGCCCGGATGGCGCGCGACATGCTGGGAGGCAATGGGATTTCGGGAGAATACCGCGTGATTCACCACATGGTGAACCTCGAGAGCGTCAATACCTACGAAGGCACGTACGACATCCACGGCCTCATTCTGGGCCGGGAACTGACCGGCGTCCAGGCCTTCGTACCCCGGGGCAACGAGGCGTAGCGGTTGAATCCCGCCGCTACGCGTATGCTTTCTCGCCTCCTTATGCCTCGTTCAGCGCTTCCTGCGCCGCCGCAAGGCGGGCGATGGGCACGCGGAAAGGCGAGCAGGAGACATAGTCGAGGCCGATCCGGTAGCAGAACCCGATCGAGGAAGGTTCTCCGCCGTGTTCTCCGCAGATGCCGACCTTGAGATCGCTGCGCGTCGCCCGCCCGCGTTCGGTGCCGATCTGCACGAGCTGCCCGATACCCTTCTGATCCAGCGACTGGAACGGATCGTCCGAGAGGATCTTGTAATCCACATAGTAGGGCAGGAACTTCCCGGCGTCGTCCCGGCTGTACCCGAAGCCCATCTGGGTCAGGTCGTTCGTGCCGAACGAGAAGAAATCCGCTTCCTGGGCAATCTCGTCGGCGACCAGCGCGGCGCGCGGCACCTCGATCATGGTGCCTACCAGGTACTCGACAGACGCGCCCTTTGCGGCGAAGATGTCCGCCGCTGCCTGATTGATTACGGCCTTCTGGTTTGCAAACTCTTCCAGCGTGCCGATGAGAGGCACCATGATTTCGGGAAGCACTTCGATGCCTTCTTCCGAGAGTTCGACCGCTGCTTCCAGAATGGCGTGGGTTTGCATCTCCGTGATTTCCGGGTAGGTGATGCCCAGGCGGCAACCCCGGTGTCCCAGCATCGGATTGAACTCGTGCAGAAACGCCACTTTCGCCTTTACGTCCTCGAGGCTGATGCCGAGGGAATCCGCCATCTCTTTCTGCCCGGTTTCGTCGTGCGGCAGGAATTCGTGCAGGGGCGGGTCCAGCAGGCGCACCGTCACCGGCTTGCCGGCCATGGCCCGAAAGATGCCCAGGAAATCTTCTTTCTGGTAGGGGAGCAGTTTGGCCAGCGCCTTGCGCCGGTCCTCTTCGGATTCGGCCAGGATCATTTCCCGGACGGCCTGAATGCGTCCTCCTTCGAAGAACATATGCTCGGTACGGCACAGGCCGATGCCCTCGGCGCCGAACTCGACCGCCTTGGCGGCGTCCGCGGGGGCGTCGGCGTTCGTGCGCACTTTCATGGTGCGGAATTCGTCGGCCCATTCCATGAATTGCCCGAAGGCGCCGCCCATCTTCGGTTCGACCAGCGGCTGCTTCCCGGAAATCACTTCGCCGGTCGTGCCATTGATGGAGAGCCAGTCGCCTTCCTCAAAAGTGGCCTTGCCGTTCGTGAAGGATTTCTCCCGGTAGTTGATCACAATCTCGCTGCAACCCGCCACGCAGGGTTTGCCCCAGCCCCGGGCTACGACGGCGGCGTGCGAGGTCATACCGCCCCGCGACGTCAGGATACCCTCGGCGGCGTCCATGCCTCCCACATCTTCCGGACTGGTCTCGATGCGCACCAGGACGACCCGTTTGCCGTCCGCTTTCCAGGCCTCGGCCTCGTCGGCGGAAAAAACGACTTGTCCGACGGCTGCGCCCGGCGAGGCCGGAAGCCCCTGTCCGATCACGTCGCTCTTGTAGGCGTCCATGTCCTCGAATTGCGGATGCAGCACCTGGTTCAGGTGATTCGGCTCCACAAGGTCCCGCACCGCCGTTTTTTTGTCCACGAGTCCTTCCTGCACCATATCCACCGCAATGGTCACCGCCGCCGTGCCGGTGCGTTTCCCGTTGCGCGTTTGCAGGATGAAGAGCCGGTTATCCTGCACCGTGAACTCGATATCCTGCATGTTTTGATAATGTTTTTCGAGACCGTCGGTGACCTCGAGCAGTTCCTTGTAGGCGTCGGGAAAATGATCCGCCATCCGGCTGATGTCTTCGGGCGTACGGATACCGGCTACGACATCCTCTCCCTGCGCATTCACCAGGAATTCGCCGTACAGGATGTGCTCTCCGGTGGAGGGGTTGCGCGTAAAGCATACGCCTGTTCCGCTGTCCTGGCCCATGTTGCCGTAGACCATGGCCTGCACGTTTACTGCGGTGCCCAGCAATCCCGAGATTTTGTTGATGCGCCGGTATTTGACGGCCCGTTCCGCATCCCAGGAAGAAAAGACGGCGTTGACGGCGAATCGGAGTTGCTCCCGAGGGTCCTCGGGGAACATGTGGCTGGTGTTCTGCCGGTAGATCGCCTTGTAGCGGTCCACCAGCACCTTAAGGTCGTCGCCCGATAGGTCCACATCGTTCTCCACGCCCCGCTCTTTCTTGAGCGCTTCGATCGCTTCCTCGAAATGTTCGTGAGGCACGCCCACCACGACGTCCCCGAACATGTCGATGAACCGGCGGTAGGCGTCGTAGGCGAAGCGCACGTTGCCGGTGCGGCGGGCCAGTCCTTCCGCCACCTCGTCGTTCATGCCCAGATTCAGCACGGTATCCATCATTCCCGGCATGGAAACCGCGGCGCCGCTGCGCACCGAAACAAGCAATGGATTATCAGGATCACCGAATCCGGCCTGCATGTCGGCCTCGAGGCGGACAATGGCCTCTTCGATTTGTTCTTCCAGTCCGGCTGGCCAGGTGTGTCCCTCCGAGGAATAATACTGGCAGGCCTCGGTGGAGATGGTGCATCCCGGGGGCACCGGCAAGCCGATGGCGCTCATCTCAGCCAGATTGGCCCCCTTGCCCCCCAGCAGGGATTTCATGCTTCGGTCTCCTTCCGCACGGCCTCCCCCGAAACTGTATACATATTTGACTGCTTGCGCGGTATCGGTTTGTGCGTGCGTTTTCATGTGCAGGAGGCTGGTTGCAATTCAAGCGTTTTGGGCGGTGTATCGAAGACCCGCCCCGTGTTTGTGGTTTGTGTGGACGTCGCAGAAGGATCCCTGACGTCAGGCCGAAAAAAGGCCTATCCCGGTAAATTACGAAAAATCTTGAAAACAGGATACCCTGATCAAAACCGCTTTGCTCAGAGCATCCTATTTAAATGCTTTCGTCTATCGGTTCGTTTACCGCATCCGGGAACGATGCAATGGGGATAGCGTGAGAGGGGCGCGCATCCCATAGAAGTTCACGCACGCATAACGTGCTCTGCAAATGAAGCGACTGGTTGTCGTCGAATCTCCCACCAAGGCCCGGACAATCCGGAATTTTCTGCCCGCGGATTGTCAGGTGGAGGCAAGCATGGGGCACATACGGGATCTGCCCCAGTCCGCTTCCGAAATACCGAAGGCCGGTCGAGAGAAATTATGGGAACACTACGGTGTGGATGTGGCCAACGGGTTTTCTCCCGTTTATATTATTTCGCCCGAGAAGAAAAAGGTCGTGCAGCGGCTCCGCACGGCGCTCAAGTCCGCCGATGAACTGTATATCGCCACGGACGAAGACCGCGAGGGCGAATCGATAGGATGGCATATCGTCGAGGTGCTGGCGCCCAAAATTCCTGTGCGGCGCATGGTGTTTCACGAAATCACGCGGGACGCCATCCAGCGCGCGCTGGAGGAAACGAGAAGCATCGACCGAAGCCTTGTAGACGCCCAGGAGACGCGGCGTATTCTCGATCGTCTGGTGGGGTACAGTATATCTCCGCTTCTCTGGCGCAAAATCGCCAGGGGCTTGTCGGCCGGGCGCGTACAGAGCGTGGCGACCCGATTGCTCGTAAATCGGGAGAAAGAGCGGATGGTATTTGTACCGGCGGTCTGGCTTGATCTGAAGGCCCTTCTTGCGGTGCATGGAGAGACGTTCGCTGCGGAGATGACGCATTACGGAGGGGTGCGGCTCGCCACGGGCAAGGATTTCGACGACCATACCGGGCAACTCAAGGAGGGTCTCGTTCCCGGCAAGGATCTGCTTCTGCTGGGGGAAGAGCAGGCCGGGGCGCTGGCTGCTGCGCTGCCGAAACGGACATGGCGCGTCGTCGGGGTAGAGGACCGGTTAACCTCCCAATCTCCTTATCCGCCTTTTATCACGTCTACCCTGCAACAGGAAGGAAGCCGCAAACTGGGGCTTTCCGCGCGCCGGACCATGCAAATAGCGCAGCGCCTCTACGAGCAGGGACTGATCACCTATATGCGTACCGATTCGACCCAGCTCTCGGACGAGGCCATACGCGGAAGCCGGAAGGCGGTCGAAAGGCGGTACGGCAAGGAGTATCTGAGTCCGAAACCCAGGCGCTACCGGGGCAAGGTTGCGAACGCTCAGGAGGCGCATGAGGCGATTCGACCTGCCGGCAGCGCCATGAAGACCAGGGACGAATTGGGCTTGACCGGCCCCGAGGGCGCCCTGTACGATCTTATCTGGAAGCGTACGGTGGCCGGTCAGATGGCCGATGCGCGGGTGCGTCGGGTGACGGTCCGTATCGAAGCCGGCGAAGGAGAAGAAGCGGCCCGGTTCCGCGCATCGGGAAAGCGGATCGAATTTCCCGGGTTCTACCGGGCCTATGTGGAAGGGTCCGACGATCCGGAAGCTGCGCTCGAGAATCGGGACAATCCCTTGCCGCCCATGGTCGAAGGCGACGAGCCGGATTGCCGCAAGGTGGAAACCGCGACGCACGAGACGAAGCCCCCTGCCCGCTACACGGAGGCTACGTTGGTCCGGATGCTTGAGAAAGAGGGCATCGGACGGCCCAGCACCTATGCTTCGATTATCGAAACGATCGTCCGCCGGGACTATGTACGCCGCAACGGGTCCCAATTGGCGCCTACGTTTACGGCGTTTGCAGCCGTCCAACTGCTTGAAGACCAGTTCGAACAACTGGTCGATGTGCGGTTTACTGCGGACATGGAACAGATTCTGGACGACATTGCGACGGGGGATCGCGCGTCAGCGGGTTGGCTGGAGGATTTTTATCTCGGCGATGGGGGGCTTGTGCAGCAGGTGCAGGCCGGACAGGAAGGCATCGATCCCCGAAAGATATCGACGATTAATTCGCCGAAATGGGATGGGATGGTTGTGCGTGTCGGAAAGTATGGCCCGTATGTGGAAGGGGAACTGGACGGCGCATCCGTTCGGGCCTCCGTTCCGAAAGAACTATCTCCCGGCGACATCTCTGCAGAAGATCTGCAAGTTCTGCTTAAGACCTCCTCCGAGGGAAACGAAGAGCGCACGATCTGTAAACATCCGGACGAGGGGCTGGATGTAGTGGTTCGCAATGGCCCCTATGGCCCCTATGTGCAACTGGGCCGGGCAGAGGATACGAAAGGCAAGCCCAAGCGTGTTTCGCTGCTTAAGGGTACGCCCATGGACGCCGTGGATCCGGAGATGGCGCTTGCGCTGCTGGAGTTGCCGCGGGCACTGGGTAAGCATCCCGAGACGGGCAAACCGATTCTTGCAAACATCGGTCGGTACGGTCCTTATGTGCAGCACGAACGCACCTTCGTTTCGCTTACGGAAGCAGACGACGTACTGTTTGTCGGACTGGACCGTGCGCTTGCTCTTCTGGCGCAATCCAAAAAGGCGGCGGGTCCGCTTCGCGTATTGGGGAATCATCCGGAAAGCGGCGATCCGGTCGATGTGCGGAAAGGGAAGTACGGTCCCTATGTGAAGCACGGCAAGACCAATGCCTCGCTCCCGAAAGGCATATCTCCCGAGAAAATTACGCTGGAAAAGGCACTTGAACTGTTGGCTGCGAAGGCGGGCGCCAAAAAAGGCCCACGGGGAGGATCGCGCAAAAAGAGGGCGACAAAGAAGTAAGGGCGCGGTGCTTGTCGTTTAGCGTCCCACGTCCTTGTCTCCGAGATGGATGGCGTCGAGGATATTCAGGTAGCTCTGGTAGCGCTGCTCGGAAATGCCGCCTTCCGTCACGCCTTGCTTGACCGTGCAGTCCGGTTCGTGATCGTGGGTGCAGGTGGGAAACCGGCAATCCTTGATGTAGGGCTTGAACTCGATAAAATAGTGCGATAGCTCCCAAGGGTCTATATACAGGACGCCGAACTCACGAACGCCTGGAGTGTCGACGATGTAGCCGCCGCTTTTCAGGGAGAAGAGCGCCGCATAGGCAGTCGTGTGGCGCCCTCTGCGTGTTTTGGCGCTGACATGCGACGTTCGAATATCGAGACCGGGTTCGAGCACATTGATCAGCGACGATTTTCCGACCCCCGACGGCCCGGTGAATACGCTTGTTTTTCCGTCGAGACGCTCCCTGAGAAGATCCATGCCTTCCCCGGTTTTGGCGCTGACCGTCAGGACGGGATACCCGATGCGCGCGTAGTCATTACGCAGTTCCTCAATGACCCCGGCGTGTTTCTCCTGGATCAGATCCCACTTGTTGAGCACGATACCCGCCGGAATTTCGTTCGCCTCCGCCGTAACCAGCACCCGGTCGACAAAACCCGCATTCGGGCGGGGCAGCCTGATTGATTGCACGATCCATACGCAATCGATATTCGCGACCAGAATATGCTCGCGTCCCACGCGGCGCCCGGCGGCGCGCCGTCCAAGCTGATTCTTGCGCTCGTCAATATGCGTGATGACCCCGGTGGCGTCGGCATTTCGCTTCACCATGACCCGGTCTCCGACAGCGACCGGGCTGGTAGCGTCTTGTTCCCCGAGCTGGAACCGTCCTCGTACTCTTGCAGGAATCGTTTCCTCGTCGGTGCGTACGTCGCACCAGCTTCCTGTCGAGCGAATAACCGTCCCCGCTACAAGGTCGCCAGAGGGATTATCCTGGGCGTCATCCGTGTCAGGCGAAGCGTTCATGGGCGCCGGGTATAGGAGGGAAGCTGTGGAACCTGTGCGCAGATCATCTGTCTACAAAATATCCTTAATAGCAGGCTCATCGCGTAAGGGCGCTGTAACACATATCGTCGAAAAAAGGTCATGAGCGACAACGGCAAAGAAAACAGGAACGAAGAGTATCAACGCATTCGCTCCGATTTCGATGCGTTATCTCCTCAAGAGAAGGTTGTTTTTCTTGCAGAGGCTGCATCGTCTACCGTAGTGCGTGGTTTTCAGCAATTCGGGCAGGCGCTCTCGCACGAAATCGATGATATGCTTAACAAGCGTTCGCGAGAGGGAGAAGAAGGGCAAAACGAAGACGGTCCGGAAGCGGACGAGGAGGATGTTTCGCCGGCGGATGCGGCGGCTGCAGTAGTGCGCAGTCTTCAGCAGTTTGGGCAAGCCCTCTCGCACGAAGTCGAGGATATGCTCGGCAAGTATTCAAGAGCAAGCGACACATCCCGGGAAGAGGATTCGGAAGCGGACGAGGAACAGGCCGTCGATGCGGACGATTCGGAAGCCTCCGGGGACGCCAACCAGCCGTCGTCATGAGCGAGGCGGAAAAACATCCGGAAGAGCGCCTGGTCGAATTCGAGCAGCTCAATATGCTCGGCAGGCTGGTCTGTCTTGGGGGCCTTGCTTCCCGGCTTACCACCGGCGTGATCGGCGCTGCGGCCCGGCGGGCCGCCAACATCTACACGGACGCCGAGAAAGCTTTCAAGGAGGGGCGGGATCCGAATATCGAGGACGCCCGGATCCTTGACGAGGAATAACAGAACATGTCCCGAACGGGTGGGGCGTCCCGTCAGGTAATCTCGACGTCCACGTCCACCACGGTCGAGCCATTGGCGTCCTGTACAAGCGGTTTTTTGGTACGCTTTTCCTCAGGGGAGACGCAGAATATTTCCTGCACATCGGCGACTGGTTTTTTCTCCAGCACCTGATCGAGAATATCCTCTACGCGGTGCGCATAAAGGATTTCCATATCGCCCAGCGAATCGTTGGCGATTTCCTTGACGTCCTTTTCGTTCTTTTCCGGAAGCACCACGGTTTGGATCCCTGCGCGCCTCGCGGCCAACACTTTCTCCTTGACGCCTCCAACCGGCAGAATCAGTCCCCGCAGGGTGATTTCGCCGGTCATGGCCACATCGTGCCGGATACGCCGCTGCGTATAGATAGATACCAGCGCGCTCAGCATGGCGGCGCCGGCGGACGGCCCGTCTTTCGGCACCGCGCCTGCAGGCACATGCACGTGTACGTCCCAGTGCCGGAACGCATCTTTCGGAATACCGAGGGCGTCCGCGCGCGATTTGACATACGAAAGAGCCGCCTGGGCGGATTCTTTCATTACTTCGCCCAGTTTGCCGGTCAGGACGTGTCTTCCGGTCCCTCTGGAGACGGATGCTTCTATAAAAAGAATGTCCCCGCCCACCGGAGTCCAGGCCAGACCCGTCGCCACGCCGGGGACTTCCGTGCGTTGCGCAACCTCCGGAAAATGCTTGCGCCCACCCAGATAATGTTCAAGATCCTTCGGTTCGATCGTTGCGGAGACCGCCTCCTCTGTGGCTATCTGCTTGGCGACGCCCCGAGCTACGGCGCCTATGGTGCGTTCCAGTTTGCGCACGCCCGATTCGCGCGTGTATCCATCGATGATGGCGCCGATGGCCTCGTCTTCGAAGGTCATTTGTTCTTCCGTGAGCCCGTTATGCTCCAATTGACGGGGCACGAGGTATTGCTTCGCGATCCGGAGCTTCTCCTCCTGCGTGTATCCGGTGATTTCGATACTCTCCATACGGTCCCGAAGAGGGCCGGGAATCATTTCCGGAAAATTCGCCGTCGCGATAAAGAAGACCTTCGACAGATCGTAATCCAGCTCTATGTAGTGGTCGTTGAAATTGTCGTTTTGCTCCGGATCCAACACCTCGAGAAGGGCGCTTGACGGATCGCCCCGAAAATCCGCGCCTATCTTGTCCACTTCATCCAGCATAAAGACGGGATTGTTGACCCCCGCCTTTTTGATCCCCTGGATGATCCGTCCGGGCAGCGCCGCCACATAGGTGCGCCGGTGGCCGCGAATTTCCGCCTCGTCCCGGATTCCGCCGAGGCTCATCCGCACGAATTCGCGCCCGATGGCGCGGGCAATGCTTTTCCCCAGGCTCGTTTTTCCGACGCCGGGAGGGCCGTGCAGGCAAAGGATGGGCGCTTTCATGTCGCCTTTCAGGTGCAGGACCGCGAGGTATTCAAGAATGCGCTTTTTGACCTGGTCCAGTCCGTAGTGATCTTCGTCGAGCACTTCGGCGGCCCGCGCAATATTCAAGTCGTCTTTCGAATATTCGAGCCACGGCAGTTCCAGCAACCAGTCCAGGTAGTTGCGCGTGACGGCATAATCCGGGGAAGCAGGGTTGGAGCGCGCCAGACGCGCTATTTCCTTGTCCAGCGTTTCTCGCACATAGTCCGGCAGTTCTTTCTTTTCGGCCCGGCTGCGAAGTTCCTGCACATCGTTGCCGCCGCTTTCGCTTTCGCCCAGTTCGTCCTGGATGATTTTCATCTGCTGGCGCAACAGATATTCGCGCTGCTGCTTGTCCACGTCCGTCCGCACGCGGCTACGGATGTCTTCGGAAACCTGCAGCACCTGGATTTCGCGATTCAGGTACTCCATCAGTTTGTCGGCTCGCAGGGTCAGCTCGTTGAGTTCGAGGAGGGCCTGTTTTTCCTCTACGCTGATCTGAAGGTTCGAGGCGATAAAATGGATGAGCAGAGGCGGCGAGTCGATCTGCTGAATGGCAAGAGCGGCTTCTCCGGGCAGGTGCGGCGACAGATTGATGAACTGGATGGCCAGTTCCTTGACGGATCGGATACGAGCTTTCAGTTCTACCTCATCCGTGGCCCAGTCTTCTGCTATCGGGGCCACCCGGGCCTTGAAATACGGCTCGGTTTGTATGTATTCCTGTACTTCGAACCGGCGTTTCCCCTGGATGATCATTGAGTTGGGGCCGCCCGGAATCTTGATCAACTTCAGAATATCCGCCACCGTGCCGAGGTGGTAGAGGTCCTCTGTGCCAGGCGTTTCCACCTCGCTCCGTTTCTGTGCAACAGCCCCAATGATGCGTTTTCCGGCAAAAGCATCCCGTACAAGCTGCATGGAAGCATCCCGCCCGAGCGTAATAGGCAGTACCACTCCCGGATACAGCACGGTATTGCGAAGCGCCAGCACGGGTAATTCTTCCGGGATGTCCGACATGCCCATTTGCTTTTCTTCGGCGGGCGTCGGGAATGGAATGAATTGCTCGGCGTCATCGACGTCGCGGGCGGTGTGGCTGTTTGTATACGGATATGTGTCCCGTGGGGGCATAAAAGGTATTCCGGTGTGCGAGGAAGCAGGCGGCAGGCGCTGCGGATCTCCGTCAGTACAAGGGGAAAATACGACGCGCCAGGTCTATGTGTGCAATCATACCTCGGCATGCAAGAAAACGGGCGGGAACGTGGAGTATCCACAAAAACCGGGCCAACTGCATTGTCTGCCAATATTGCGGGTATTTAAGGATACTCCGATCGAAACCACCCCTCTCAGCCTCTGCGCTTTGCGGACGTAATCAGCGTATCCTTTGCAAGCCTTTTCCGGTTCAGATTCACCCCGTCGTTTTTTTCGTTCGCTTTTTCGTTGCAAAAATTTTACAATTGGGCGCCTGCGCGAAGCGAGCAAAACGGAATCTGATGCGTACTACATGCGCAAAACAATACAATCGAAATCGCAACCATGTGGCACGAAAATATCACCGGCGCAATAGGCAAGACACCTCTCGTACGACTTCGCAGCATTACGGCGGACTGTCCTTGTACGGTGCTGGTCAAGCTGGAATATTTCAATCCGGGCGGATCGGTTAAGGACCGCATCGGCGTGGCCATGATCGAAGAGGCCGAAAAGAACGGTCTGTTGGGGCCGGGCGGCGCCATCGTCGAAGGCACAAGCGGAAATACCGGCGCCGCGCTGGCAATGGCTGCCGTGACTCGTGGGTACCGGTGTATTTTTACGACCACCGACAAACAGAGTCAGGAAAAACTGGATGTTTTGCGGGCGCTGGGCGCCGAGGTGATTGTATGTCCCACCAACGTAACTCCGGAGGACCCGAGGTCCTACTACTCTGTGGCGCAGCGTCTTGCCGAAGAAATTCCTGGCGCGGTATACCTGAACCAGTACGACAACCCTGCAAATCGCGCGGCCCATTACGAAACGACCGGGCCCGAGATATGGGCAGACACGGATGGGCGGATCACCCATTATGTAGCGGGCGCGGGCACGGGGGGAACGCTTTCCGGCGTATCGCGCTATCTCAAGGAGCAGAACCCGGATGTGCAGATTATTGGCGTGGATCCTTACGGCTCCCTCTACCACGGGTACTTCCATACCGGGAAGGTCGATCCGGGCGACATTTATCCCTATCTGACGGAAGGGGTAGGCGAGGACCTGCTGGCTGCAAACATGGATTTCGACGTACTGGACGATTTTGTGCAGGTAACGGATCGGGAAGCAATGCAGATGACCCGGCGGCTTGCCGCGGAAGAAGGTCTGTTTTGCGGGCAGTCTTCCGGTATGGCGCTTGCAGGAGCCCTGTCGTGGATGCAGGCGCACGCTGGGGAGCTTTCCAGCGACGATGTGTTCGTGTTGCTTCTGCCCGATTCGGGATACCGGTATCTTTCGAAGACGTACAATGACAACTGGATGCGCAACCACGGTTTCCTGTCAAGCATGCAGGAAGTCACGGTGGACCGGGTGCTGGACGCTCGCAACGGCAACGAGGAACTGGCGTATGCCACGCCCGAAGACACCCTTGGCTCGGTAATCGGGATCATGGCCGAGCGCGGCATCTCGCAGATGCCCGTGATGCAAAACGATGAACTTGTCGGAAGCCTTACCGAGAGTGTGATTATGGATCGCCTCATCAAAGACCCGGAAACGCGAGACCAGCCTGTGGCGGATATCATGGATGCGCCTTTTCCTGTGGTTTCGCGTTCTCTTGGCCTTGAACATCTTTCCATGTACCTTGAGCGAGGCGGCGGGGCCGTGCTTGTCGAAGCGGAACAGGGAGAAACGTACCGGATCATCACCAAAAGCGACCTGATCGGGGCTTTAGCCCCGTCATAAAACCAACCCTCACTATCGTGCGCATACAGGATGAGGTTACCGATTGCATTGATTGGGGCCGGTCGCATTGGACGGATTCACGGCGCAAATGCCAGTGCGGACAACCGCATCGAGTTGCGGTACATCGTTGACCCGGTCGCGGAGGCGGCAGCCGGGTTGTCCGCCATGACCGGAGCCCAAGCCGTATCTCTGGATGAGGCCCTTGACGACAAGGAGGTTGCCGGCGTCGTGATCGCCAGCGCCACCCAAACCCATGCAGACCTCATCGAACGTATTGCCAGCCTTGGCGTCCCGATTTTTTGCGAGAAGCCTCTGGACCTTTCGACAACCCGCGCCAGAGCCTGCGTCGATGCGGTGACAAGGAACGGGATTCCTTTCGTAATCGGCTTTAACCGCCGCTATGACCCCGATTTTGCAAGACTTCATGCCCTGGCAAGAGACGGGGCGTTAGGCAATGTCGAGTCGGTCCAAATCGTCAGCCGGGATCCTTCTCCTCCATCGCTGGACTACATCCGGGCAAGCGGAGGCCTGTTTCGCGATATGGCCATTCATGATTTCGATGTGGCGCGCTGGCTGTTGGGAGAAGAACCCGACGAAGTCAGCGCCAGTGGCAGCAGCATCGCGGATCCTGCGATCGGGGAAGCCGGGGACATCGATACCGCTTTGATCACGCTCCGAACCCCCAGCGGTCGCCTGTGCAGTATCAGTAACAGTCGACGTACCTCGTATGGATACGACCAGCGTGTCGAGGTACACGGTTCCTTGCGCACCGCGCGCGTTGAAAATCACCCGGAAACCCGGCTGCTCGTTTCCGGGGATGAGGGGAGAACCCGATCCGGGATCAAACACTTCTTTCATGATCGTTATGCGGAAGCATACCGTCTTGAAATGAGGCACTTTGTTTCCGTAATCATGGGCAGCGAGACGCCCCGGACAACCGTCCGGGATGGTTTGCGGGCGCTGGAACTCGCCGATGCCGCGGCGCAGGCGCTGAAAGAAAAAAGAACGGTTCAAATACAGTACGTTCGGTAGCTGACGGCTCCATAAGAAATTTCGTACATTAATTCACGAATTCACGCGCGAGAAGCGCCCGAAATCAAGCATTCGGAACCATCGGGAGGTACATCTATGCGGTTGACAATGTCCCAGGCACTGGTGCGGTATCTTGCCAATCAGTACATCGACGACGATGGGGATATTCGCCCGTATTTTGCCGGAGTCTGGGCTATTTTCGGCCATGGCAATGTGGCGGCAATAGGCGAAGCCCTTTTTGCAAACAAGGAAATCCTGCCAACCTACCGCGCCCACAACGAGCAGGGCATGGCCCTCGCCGCCATCGCTTACGCCAAGGCCCTGATGCGCAGGGGGGCCATGGCTTGCACGACGTCCATTGGACCCGGCGCCACGAATCTGGTCACCGCTGCGGCGCTGGCTCACGCCAACCGCCTGCCGGTGCTTTTTTTGCCCGGAGATGTTTTCGCCAATCGTCGTCCGGATCCCGTACTGCAGCAAATCGAAAGTTTTAGCGACGGCACGGTGAGCGCAAACGACTGTTTTCGCCCCGTATCCAGATACTTTGATCGGATCACGCGGCCCGAACAGATCATCACCGCCCTGCCCCGGGCGATGACCACCTTTATGAATGCATCTCTCTGTGGCCCTGTCACGCTCGCGTTGTGCCAGGACGTACAGGCGGAGGCCTATGATTATCCGGAAGCGTTTTTTGAAAAACGGATATGGAAGGTGCAGGCGCCTGACGCAGCGATGTCGGAAGTCAACGAACTCGCACAGCGCATACGATCGGCGGAGCGCCCGTTGATCATTTCCGGCGGGGGCGTGCTTTACAGCAAGGCAAGCAGCGAATTAGCGTCTTTTATAGACTCGGTCGGTATCCCATGCGCCGAAACGCAGGCTGGCAAAGGAGCATTGCATTGGGAAAATCCGCTCAATCTGGGCGCGATCGGCGTGACCGGCTCGGCTGCGGCCAATGCGGCGGCGGCGGAAGCCGACCTGGTGATCGGTATCGGCACAAGGCTGCAGGACTTCACCACGGCGTCGAGGTCTCTGTTCAGCAATCCGGATCGGGAACTGGTGCAGGTTAATGTGAATCCGATGGACGCCGGTAAACACGGCGCCACGCCGATTTTTTCCGATGCGAAGCGGTTGCTGTCAAGCCTTCAACTGGTCCTGGGCGGGTATGCCGTCGATGACGCCTGGCGGTCCCTGTCGATAAAAAGGGCCGACGAATGGCGGGCCGTGGTCCACCACGCGCTTACCGATCCCGGCGATCCGCCGTTCTCCTATGCGCAAGTCCTGGGCGCTATCGACAGCGTGGCGGACGAAAACTCGGTGGTGGTTTGCGCAGCGGGGAGCCTGCCCGGCGAGTTGCACAAATTATGGCGAACGTCAAGACCCGGCGGATACCACGTCGAGTATGCGTATTCCTGCATGGGGTATGAGATTGCGGGCGGCCTCGGCGTAAAAATGGCTCTGCCCGATCGCGAAATATTTGTCGTCGTCGGGGACGGCAGCTACATGATGATGAATTCCGAACTGGCCACCGCAATCATGATGGGCCGGAAGATCGTCGTCGTCGTATTTGACAACCAGGGCTATGCCTGCATCGATAATCTGCAGCGTAGCGCCGGCTCGCCCGGCTTCAATAATATGTTCGAGGACACGGTGCACGAGGAACTGCCGGCCATCGATTTTGTGGCTCATGCGCAAAGTATGGGCGCCGAGGCCGTGCACGTCGATTCCATCGACGCACTTGGCGTTTCGTTGAAGGAGGCGCGGAAGGCCGAACGTTCGACGGTTATTACCGTGGCCGTCGGACGCGCCGGAAGCGGCGATATCGGCGGCGCCTGGTGGGATGTGGCCGTCCCCGCCGTATCCGATCTGGAGACGGTTACGGATGCCCGCGCAGCCTACGACGCCGCAACAAGGAAACAGCGCGTGGATGGGTAGCGGCATGGAAATACGATTTGGCGTCAACCCCATTGCATGGTCGAATGACGACTTGCCGGCGTTGGGCGGCGATACTCCGCTTGAAACCTGCCTTTCCGATACGGCGGAACTCGGTTTCGCCGGCATTGAGTTGGGCAATAAATTCCCGCGTAATGCGACCGAACTCCGGCCGATTCTCGACAAGTACGGACTTGCCCTTGTTGGCGGCTGGTATTCGGGCAACATTCTGCAAAACGATGTCGATGCGGAAATCGCCGGCCTCCAGGATCACCTTGCGCTGCTGAAAGCCATGCATTGCGAGGTGTTTATCTATGCGGAATGCAGCAACACAATTCACGGCGACATCGGCAAGGGCATGCAGGAAAAGGCGGTCCTGGACGAAGAAACCTGGCCGCTTTTCGGACAGCGTTTAAGCGGGGTGGCGGACTATATCCAAAAGGAAGGACTCCGCTTCGCCTATCATCATCACACAGGCACGGTGGTTGAGACGGCGTCGGAACTCCAGCGCTTTTTCGCCGAAACCTCGGATTCGGTCGGGATCGTTCTGGATACCGGTCACGCATACGTGGGCGGGATCGATCCGGTTGAAGTAGCTCTTTCGTTCCCGCAACGGATATCCCATGTGCATTGCAAGGACGTCCGCCCGGCGGTTCTGGCGGACATTCGCGCGAGGAATGCCAGCTTCCTGACCGGCGTGATCGAGGGGATGTTTACGGTTCCCGGGGACGGCGTGATTGCCTTCGATCCTGTGCTCGGCGCGTTGAAAGAAATTGGCTATCGAGGCTGGGTGGTGGTGGAGGCCGAGCAGGATCCCGCCGTAGCGGACCCAAGACGGTACGCCGAGTCCGGATTGTCCGCCCTGCGCGCATCGGTACGAACAATATCTCAGTAACACGGAGCAAGCGATCATGAGCAAGTTAGTCGTATCGACAGGCGAACCAAACGCAGCTGGACGGGTGCTGAGCGTCACCCCCGAATCCGCCGATTGGGAATACATTGGATTTGCGGTGCACCATTTGCTGCCCGGACAGAACCTGGATATAGCCGCGAGCGAGCAGGAAACCTGCATCGTCCTCTTGACCGGAAAGGCCACGGTCGTTGCGGGCGGGAAATCGTTTCCGGGGCTTGGAGGGCGCAATGACGTATTCGATGGTCCCCCCACAGCCGTGTACGTTCCCCATAAGACCGCATTCTCGATTACGCCCGATACCGATCTGGAGGTGGCGTTGTGTACGGCCCCCGGTGGCGGCGAGTACGAACCGCGGCTGATCGCGCCGGGTGAACACGCTGTTGAGATTCGCGGGTCGGGAACGAATACGCGGCATGTGCAGGACATTCTCCCGGAATCGGCGCCGGCGCATAGTCTGCTGGTGGTGGAAGTGATTACTCCCGGTGGACACTGGTCCAGCTACCCGCCGCATAAACACGACGTGGACGCGCTGCCGGAGGAGTCCTTGCTTGAGGAGACGTATTACCATCGACTCCGCCCGAAACAGGGATTCGCATTTCAGCGTGTCTATACCGACGACCGATCGCTTGACGAAACCGTCTCCGTACACAACGGCGACTGCGTGATGGTGCCCCGCGGCTACCATCCTGTAGGCGCTCCTCATGGGTACGATCTTTATTACCTTAATGTAATGGCCGGACCCAAACGTACATGGGCTTTCAGAGACGACCCGGCGCATACGTGGATTTCCAAACGCGCTGTCTGAGGACATCGGGGTCGTAAACGACAAAAAGGCATCAGTATTCACAGGAGGTTTGTAATGAACGACGCAGATAATCAGAAGTCAGACAATCAACTCAACATAGAGCTGGATGAGAAAACGGCAGAGGGCGTCTACGCCAATCTGGTGATGATTTCTCACTCTCCCGAAGAATTCATTCTGGATTTTATCCGGGTGATGCCAGGCGTTCCGACGGCGCGCGTAAAGAACCGGGTCATCGTAACCCCGCATCATGCACGCAGATTCCTGCGGGCGTTGCACGACAACATCGAAAAATACGAGGCGATACACGGCGAAATCGAGGAGCGGGAGCAGCCCGGGCAGGCTATCCGGTTCGGCGGCATGGCCGGACAGGCGTAGTACAGGCAGCCTATTTCCGCACCCGCGCCAGCAGGAAAACGGCCGCAGCGAAGAACAATGCGTGCGGCAGCCATACCGCTACGGAAGGGGGTAATACCCCCGTATATCCCAGCGGCTCGGTGAGTTTCTGCACGGTAAGGTATAGAAAGGCGACAAAGAGTCCGATGCCAATCTGCATGGCTTGCCCGCCTCGCCGCCGGGTTGCCGCGAGCGGCATGCCGATCAGCACGAGAATCAGGTTCGCGAAGGGCCAGGCGAATTTGGCGTAATATCCGACTTGCGCGCGCCCGAGCCCACCGGCGCCGGAACGCTCTATGTCCCGAATGTATCTTGCAGCGGCGGGAATCGTCATGGATTCCACGTCACGCTCGGTGCGGGCGAGATCGCGCGGGAGGATCGTCAGGGCGGTGTCGATCCGGGTCAGCACCTGCCGCGTCTCGACGCTATCCGCAAACGTGCGCACGACGGGTTGGTGAATCTGCCAGATCGACAGGGAATCGATCCAGCTCATACGTATTCCGTCCACGCGCTGTACAAGGCGGTTCGCTTCATTGAAATGCTGCAAGGAGATGCGATGGGCGGTCTCGTTGCGCCGGTCGTAATATCCCACGGAGATGTACGACCCCGGGGTATGTTGCCGGTGGATGTTGTTCGTTTCTATGACCCGGGGAGCGTCTTTCAGGAAGCGCAACTCGAATTCGAGCACCGTGCGGTTGGTTTCGGGCACGACCCAGCCGTTGAACCAGAACATGCACGCGGTAACGGCAAGGCCCGTTGCGAGATAGGGGACCAGGAGCCGGTAGAGTGAAACCCCGCTGGTCTGAAGCGCGGAGAGTTGCAGGCTTTGGGACAGACGCCCGGTCAGGTACACGCACGCCAGAAAAAGCGCCAGCGGCGCCGTAAGTCTGGCGATTTCCGGAATATAATTGGGATAATAAACCAGAAAAACCTCGCGCATCGTAGCGCCGCGGTCCAGAAAATCGTCAATGAATTCGACGTAATGCAGGACAATGAAAAACACGATCAGCACTGCGACGAGTGCTGCAAAACCGCTCAGAAGCCGGAAAACAATATGACGGTCGAATCGGTTCACAGGTACTTTGCAGGGGCGGGATGGATTCTTCGAACGTGTGCCGTACCTTGGGATACTCTGACCAAAACCATCCCTCTCAGCCTCTGAATTTCGCGGACTTAATCAGAGTATTCCACGCTAATCGCCGCTCCACGTTGCGTATTTGAATTTAAAGGTATACACACCATGAAACTGCACGAATATCAGGGCAAGGATATCCTCGAAGGGTACGGCGTCGCCGTATCGTCAGGGAGCGTGGCGTACACTGTGGAGGAAGCAGTGGCTGCTGCGGAAGCATTGCAGAAGGAGGGGGTATCCCTGTTTGTCGTAAAGGCGCAGATCCATGCGGGCGGACGGGGAAAGGGAGGAGGAGTCAAGTTGGCCAGAGGGCTTGAAGCGGTGCGCGAGCAGGCGGAGGCCATTCTCGGGATGCAATTGGTTACGCCCCAGACCGGTCCCGGGGGACAGCAGGTGCGGGCGGTGTTGATTGCCGCAGGCGTCGATATCGCGCAGGAATATTATGCAGGGGTAACGCTCGACAGGCAGCGGAGCATGAACGTGATTATGGTTTCCACCGAGGGGGGCGTCGAGATCGAGAAGGTGGCGGAGGAAACCCCCGACAAGATAAGCAAGGTGTGGGTGGATCCCATGACCGGCCTGCAGCCGTTTCAGGCGCGGGCCGCAGCGTTCGCCCTGGGGCTTGAGGGAGCGGCTTTCAAACAGGGTGTTCGTTTTATTACAGCCCTGTATGCAGCGTATGTCGGCGTCGACGCCTCGCTGGCGGAGATCAACCCGCTTGTACGGACAAAGGGCGGAGACTTGCTGGCCATAGACGCCAAAATCAATCTGGACGACAATGCGCTGTATCGCCATGCGGAGCTTGCCGCGCTGCGCGATTTGCACGAAGAGGATCCGCTTGAGGTAGAGGCGGTGGAGCATCGCCTGAATTATATTCGCCTTGACGGCGATGTAGGGTGTATGGTGAATGGCGCAGGCCTTGCCATGGCCACCATGGACATGATCAAATTGGCCGGGGGTGAACCGGCTAACTTTCTTGACGTGGGCGGCGCCGCAGGCGTGGAAACCGTGGAGCAGGGCTTTCGGATCATCCTGAAAGATCCCAATGTCAAAGCGGTGCTCGTGAACATTTTCGGTGGCATCGTACGATGCGACCGGGTAGCGGCGGGCATTGTGGAGGCTGCGGCGAATGTGAACATTACGGTGCCGCTCATCGTGCGCCTTCAGGGTACGAACGCGGAAGAAGGACAGAAAATTCTACAGGAGAGCGGTCTCAAGCTGGAAACGGCTGTTTTGCTGAAGGAGGCTGCGGCAAAGGTGACGCACGCACTCCACGGAACGGCGTGAGGTGCGCCGCTTTCCGGTTTTGCGTTCGTCAGTACGCATCGGTGCGGTGAATCAAACAGATCGAACGGTTGAATCGGCCGTGACGCTCGAAGGCGTTACGAAGCGGTACGGCGCCACGGTGGCGGTGGATGACGTATCGCTGGAAGTGAAGTCGGGCGAATTCTTCTCGTTGCTTGGGCCGTCCGGGTGCGGCAAGACCACGTTGTTGCGTGTAATAGGCGGTTTCGAGCGGCCCGATGCGGGCACGGTGCATATTGCCGGGCGCGATATGACCAGCACGTCCCCGCGCCGCCGGCCCACCGCTATGGTGTTCCAGAACTACGCGCTTTTTCCCAACATGACCGTTGGAGAGAATGTGGCCTACGGGCTGCGCGTGCGCAAAGTGCCGCCGGCTCGCCGTCGGGAGCGCGTGCGCGAAGCGCTCCGGCGGGTAGAAATGCACGCATTGGCGGACCGGCCGGTTACGGAGCTTTCCGGCGGGCAGCAGCAACGGGTAGCTCTGGCGCGCGCCGTGGCCGTGGAGCCGGACGTACTGCTTTTCGACGAGCCGCTTTCCAATCTCGACATTGCGCTGCGCGAGCAGACGCGGCGGGAATTGAAGGTGCTTCAGCATCGCTTGGGTATTACCAGCATCTATGTGACCCATGACCAGCAGGAAGCCCTGGCGTTGTCGGATCGCATTGGGGTCATGAGAGCGGGGCGTCTGGTGCAATCGGGGGATCCCGAGCGTCTGTACCGGGAGCCGGAGACGGCCTATGTGGCCGAATTTCTGGGGGGGAGCAATATCGTGAGAGATCGTCGTCTTGCGGCGCGGCTGGCGCCGCAGGAGGAGGCGCCGCCGGGATGTGTTTTGTCTATCCGGCCGGAGCATTTCGAGGTATCCCCGGACGGCGTCGAGGCGCGGATCGTAAGCCGGCAGTTTCTCGGAACCCTGACCGAATGGTGGGTGGAGATGGACGGACATCCCTTGCGGGCGTGGCTGGACCCGCAGGAAACGTTCTCGGAAGTCGTAAGCCTGCGGCCCTCGTCGGTGCGCTGGGTGCTTGAAGACCCGAAAAAAGGTGGTCCACCGGGCAAGGAATAGTATCCCGAAGCCCCTCAGTTTCGCAGCCTTCCGAACCGTCCCCGTATGTCGGAGCGCGGTTGCCGGAGGCGAAGCAGATCGCGCAGTTGTCCGCTTTTTACGTGCAGGTCGAAGCTGTACGACTGGTAGGGCCCGAACGGCACCCAGTTGATGGCCATTTCCCAGCAGTCGAAATCGCGAAAAACGGACACGCTGGTATAGATGAGTTTTTTCGCTTCGAAATCGTACCCGGAGCGGCCCTGTATTTTCCAGTCCGGCGTCAGGTTGAAATCGAACTGGGCGTTCAGCGCTGCGGTTCTTCTGGCCTCGCTGAACAATTTGGAATAATTGTAACTGAGGTCGAGCCGCAGGGACCACGGAATAGCAAAGTCGGCATAACTGTCCAATGCCCCCGAATAGGGAGACCGGAACGTGTCGTTTCCGGAAAATGGCGTCCCTCCCGGTATGCCTGCGCCGGCGGGCAGATCACGGGAGCGCAGTCTGTTGAAGGGACGTTCCGGCCCGGTTCGCTTGCTTTGGAACGACGTGTTCAGACTCATCCTGAACAAGGTGGGGCGTACGGGAAGCCAGGGCCGGTCGGAGAACAGGAACCGATTAACTGTCCGGGTTTCTTCCGCATTCAGGGCATAGGGAGAGAACGTGGCTCCCATGTTCAAGCTGAGATTGCCCGCAATCCGGGTACGCGCGTTCAGCCGCAGATCCCCCAGTTTCATCGAGTCGGCGGCGAAGTTGTAGCCGGTGGCTATGCCTGCGTTCAACAGCCGGACCACATTTCTGCGTTCTGTCCCGGTGGAGTCGGTGGAGACATGGCGCGTTTCGAATACGTTATCGACCGAAAAACTCATGCTTCGTTGTCCGAGGCGCTGTACGCCGGGGACGAGCGCATACTGCTGGCGCGCTCCGTTCGCATCCGTATACGAAGCCGTATAGCCCCAGGCGTCCGCATAAAAATCGGGGCGGTAATTGAAGCTCATGCCGGGGCGGACGGTATGGCGTAGCCCGTCCAGGGGGCCGATCCGAAAAGGAAAAATCCCGTAGAATGTCGTATTCATGGAAATCCCGGTCGAAAACTGCCGCAGGGCAAGCAAATCCGGCGTTTTTTCCACCGCAACCCGGCCTGTTTCATCGACCTGCCGGCGCTCCGTCTGGATAAACCAGTCTTCCGTGTAATTGATATTCGGAACGAGGTGTACCGGAAAGGCCTGGGAAAACGCCGGAAATCCGGCCCCGATGTTGATCCGATGGGCTGCCTTAAAGGCGAAGGGCTCCGATCCGCCGGTGGCTTCCCGGTATTTTGAGGGAGAGATCAGTGCTTCGTACCATGCAATCTCTGTCGAGTCGTTCGGGACAAAGTTGTACCTGTTGTCCGTATTCAGGCTGTAATTGTACGTGATACGCTCATACCACTGTCCGCTACCCCGGCTGTTCTCGCGTGCAAAGGGCTTGCGGGCGTTCTGGCGGAACGTAAGACTGGGCAACACCACCCGGACGCTGCCGTTTTCGAGGTTCTGCTGGTGGCTGAGGTTCAGGGCCAGATTGCGTCCTGCTCTGCGCCAGGTTTTGCTGAATCCCGCGCTCGACTGGACCGTTTGCCGGACCCGGTCGTCGTACCGTTCCGAAGAGGTGCGAAGGTAGCTTGAGGAGGACAGATCGACATTTGCGCGAAGCCTGGTGGTCGGGTTCAGTTCCTGATTGTGTGTCCAGCGTAGCCGCCCCGTGCCGAATTCCGAAAAATCGGGATCGCCTCGTTCCCCGTTCCGGTTTTCAAGGTAGTCCACGAGAATCTGCCCGGAATAGCGGTATCGCTTTGCGTAACGGAATTGCGGCGTAACCTGGAAACTGCCTCGCGTCCACAGCCCGAATTCAAGCCGGGCGTCCATATAGTCGTTGATGGCCTGATACCACCCCCAGTTGCGCAGATAGAATCCCCGTTCGTCTTCCCCGTAGCGGGGGGGCAGGGGGCCGCTGCGTCGCCCCTCCTGGGCAGGCACAAACCCGAACGGCAGCCACAGCGGCGTGGGGATGTTGAACAGATAGAGACGAATAGGTCCCGTGTAGATCCATTCCTGATCGACGATTTTCATTTTGTCCGACCGGAGCGAGTACGACGGGTCGTCCAGGCATTCGCAGGTCGTATAGACCCCTTCCGCTACATGCAGCGTGCTGTCTTCCCCGACTTTCACCACATCGGCTCGTATAAACCCCTCGTCGAGGGTAGTGCGCGCGCCGGTTACCCTCCCTCGCTCCGTGGCCGCATTAAAGGAAATCCGGTCTCCCTCGAAGTTTTCGGATCCTTGCGTAAAGGATGGTCTGCCGACCGCCCCGGTATCGCTTTGGAGGCCGGATGCATGCAATTCGTCCTGGTCAAAAAGGATATCTATGCGAAATGCGTATAGTTCGGCCTCCTTGTATGCAATTTCTGCATAGTTGTACAATTTTCCTATATCGCTCTCCTCGTTGAAGGAAATCACCAGCGAGTCTTTTGCGGAAAACCTGATAGGGGCGTCTGTATTCTGCGCCAGACAGGGGATGGGTAAGGCAGTGCCCGCGAGAAAAAGCAGCGCAGCAAGAAATGGTCGGCGAACCCCGGTCATAAAACAGGGCGGATGGTGGACATGCGGGCCTCTCGGGTGCAGGCGGCTCCGGATGTCCGTGGCTATGCGGACGACCTGACCGCTTCTTCGTCGAGAGACTGAAAGACCAGATGGGCGGCTCCGAGCATACCCGCTTCGTTGCCGAGGGTTTCTCGCACGATTTCGATTGCGTCCCGGTGATCCGGAATGACGTATTCCCGAATGCTTTTCCGGGCTGCGTCAATGATAAAATCCCCTGCGGCCGAAAGCCCGCCCCCTACCACGACCTTGCGAATGTCCAGCAGGTTGATGGACGCCCCGAGCACGACGCCCAGTTTATGGCCTGCCCATCTCAGAATTTCCCGGGCAGGTTCGTCCCCGCTGCACGCTGCTTCGTAGAGCATGAGCGGGGTGAGATTTTGCAGATCCTGCCCTGCCATCCGGTGTATGACGCTTTCGTGCCGGGTGAGCAACTTGTGGCGTCCGTAACGGGACAGGTATTTCTGCCCCAGATAGGCCTCGATCGAACCCGCAATGCCGTACCGGTCGATGTCGCCCGCGAAATTGATCGTCATATGTCCGATCTCGGCAGCGGCCCCGGTGGTTCCGCGGAATATCATCCGGTCGTAAATGATGGCGCCGCCTACCCCTGTGCCCAGCGTGACCATGATGAAGGAAGGGTAGGGGCGTCCTCTGCCGTAATGCGCCGAACCAAGCCCGGCCAGATTGGCGTCGTTTTCCACGAATACGGGAAGTTCGTCGCCCAGACGCGCCTGTAGCGCTTCCCGGAGATTCACTACCCCCCATCCGGGCAGGTTGGGCGGCTGTACGACCGACGTACGCTCCCAGTTGATGGCCCCCGGCGCTCCGATACCGATGCCGCTGATAACTGCATCCGGGGCTTCGTCTGCGACCGAACGGATAAGGTCCGCAATACGGTCCAGTACATGATCGGGGCCGTGGATCGCCTCGGTGTCGCGCGCTTTCTCGACGACGAACCCTTCATCCCGCCGGACAAGGGCCGCCTTGATCATGGTCCCTCCAAGATCGATCCCTATTGCGAGCTGATTCATGCCGAGGTCTTTTGATACAGGCGCCGGATCGTTCCGGGAGGTCCGTGCAAAATGCGTGCCGGAAGGTCAATCGTTTGCGGTGCGTTGGCGGGCGGACGCGCTGTCCGGAGATTCGTTCATGGCCTTTGGCTGCCGATTTTCCGGCGCGTTCTTTTTTGCGCCGGCGCCTTCTTCGACAGGGTACACCGTTTCGCCGGGACGGCGCATGCCGTATTCCTCCCGCGCGATTTTTTCAACCGCTTCGTCGGAGAGGCCTTCGCCGACTTCTTTTTCGAGTTGTTCGATGTCGGCCCGCAGTTTTTCGTTTTCCTGGCGCACTTCCGTGTATTCGCTCTGCCACGTCATACGCTTGAGCAGGCTGTGGCTGTCGAGGAACAGGAACGAGCCGAGGACAGCCGCTCCAATGGCCCACAGGATTATTTTGCGCAGGCGCCGTTTCGTATCCCCGGACAGGGATAACCGGGAAGACGGCATATCCGATCCGGTTCGGTTTGGCGAATGCCTGAAGGATTTCTTCTTCATGCGGCTATCAGGATACTCTGGCGTATTACTCTATGGCGCCGAGACGCAGCGCGTCGATGCCAGGGAAAGAAGCTGCGTTATCGAGCAACTCCTCGATGCGAAGTAATTGATTATACTTTGCGATGCGGTCGCTGCGGCTTGCGGAGCCGGTCTTGATCTGACCGGCATTCGTGGCTACGGCAAGGTCCGCAATGGTTGCATCTTCGGTTTCGCCGGAGCGGTGGCTGATCACCGCCGTATATCCATGGGTGTGTGCAAGTTCGATGGCCTGCAGCGTTTCTGTCAGCGTACCGATCTGGTTCAGTTTGATCAGTATGGAGTTGGCTGCTCCGTCGCTGATGCCTTGTTGCAACCGGTCGGTATTCGTCACAAAAAGGTCGTCGCCGACGATCTGGATCCGGTTCCCGAGACGGTCTGTGAGTTCTTTCCAGCCCTCCCATTCGTCTTCGGCCAACCCATCTTCGATGGAAAGGATAGGATACTGATTGACCCAGCTTTCCCAGAAGTCGATCATGTCCGAGGCGGACCGCTTTGTATTCGGGTCGCTTTTCCAGAAAAGATAATACCCGTCCCGGTACATTTCGGATGTGGCCGGATCCAGGGCCAGATAGACATCCCGCCCCGGTTCGTATCCGGCTTGCGAGATTGCTTCGAGGATGACATCCACGGCTTCGTCGTTGGAGCGCAGGTCAGGGGCAAAGCCGCCTTCGTCGCCAACCGCCGTATTGTATCCCCGGTCCTTGAGTACCCTTCGCAACGTATGGAAAATTTCGGCGCCGACGCGGAGCGCTTCGCTGAAGGAACTTGCCCCGATCGGCATGATCATGAATTCCTGCATGTCCACGCTGTTGTCCGCGTGATGTCCTCCGTTGATGATGTTCATCATCGGTACAGGAAGCGTGGAGGCATTGGTTCCGCCGATATACCGGTAGAGGGGAAGACCGAGATTTTCAGCGGCGGCCTTTGCGACCGCAAGCGATACGCCGAGGAGGGCATTGGCTCCAAGCCGTCCCTTGTTTTCGGTGCCGTCGAGATCGATCAGTGCATTGTCGATAGAAACCTGATCCAGCACATTCTGCCCGATCAATTCAGGGGCGATCGTTTCATTCACGTTTTGGACCGCATCCAGTACTCCCTTGCCCATGTAGGCGCCGTCGTCCCCGTCCCGTAGTTCCACGGCCTCGTGTTCCCCCGTGGATGCTCCGCTCGGGACGGCGGCGCGTCCACGAAACCCATCCGATGTGATGACATCGACTTCGACGGTCGGATTGCCGCGGCTGTCAAGAATCTGCCGGGCGGTGATGTGGCCTATCTGCATAATGCTGGAAAGAATAAGAGTATCCTATGCTATGAACGGGCCGCAAGCACGGGCCGCTGCATGGGACGAAAATGGTGAAAGGAGAGCCGAATGCGAGGCGTTACGGGGCGCGCACGGAGGTTGTTTCGTTGATCCATGCGTAACAGCCGTAATCCACCCGGTAGGACTGCCCTGGCTCCCAGTTATTGAAAAAGAGAGCTTCCTGATCCGGGAAACTGCGCCGGTACGTGGCGATTTTCTGATTCGCCTGCGCGGATATACTCGAATCCTTTGCCCGGGCCTGCTGATAATAATCCACCGCAAGCCAGTACACGGCCCGGTCTTCCCGTTCGAACGAGCCGCAATTCGATACGGCGGAGGCGTACAGGTCGCCGATGGCGATATATGCCTGACCGAAGTTTGCATCTACCTGAATGGCCTGACGGAAAAAGGATCGTGCCTGAGAAACGGCGCCGTCCTGTTGTTGGGCGATTCCCAGATTGTATAGAATGTCCCGCTTGATTGTGGCGTCTGTATCATCGTTAAGCAGCGCAAGAGCCTCCTCGTAGTAGGACATTGCCCGGGTGGCATTCCCATCCTGGAGATGAAGTTGTCCGAGGCGGCGGTACGTGAGGGGCGATGGGTCCATTTCGAGCAGACGGTCGCCGAGTTCCGCGGCTTCGTCGCGGTAGCCCAGTTCGAGATATATGTCGAAGAGCTCCGCAGCTACCTCTATATTATCCGGAGTGTTCTCCAGTCGTGTCTGGAGAAATTCAAGGCGTTCTTCCGGCGTGCTGAACAGGGCGTTGCGTATCTCCGTGAGGTACGCAGCGACATCCGCATTGTCGGGATAGCATGCTTCCGCTTCGTCCGTCAGATTGAGGGCGCGCTGTTTATCGTCGTTTCGGGCGGCATCGTCAATGATGATACGCACATAGTACGCATCGATATTACACCCGATCATGGTGTAGACTTCGTTGTATACCGAGGCGAACGTAGGGGCGTCGCCACTCAGCGATTGAGCGTGTTCCTGCAGGAAGCGTCCCTTGCGGAGCAGCCATTGGGCTTGATCGAACTCAATGGTTTTTTCCTGCATACTCCCGATGGACCGATCGAACCATACATAGGCGGAATCGAAATATGCCTGTTTGGCCTCTTCGCTTTCCGAACCCTCGGCCAGTGCCGTATAGAGTTCCACGGCTCGCTCGTAATTCCGGTCGTCATTCCGTGGATAATCGGGCGCATTATTGAGGATCCAATGGAGGTTCGGCAGGGCGCTCAGATAATTTCTGTTTTTGAAATCCTCGTAGTAGAGGCTGTAGTGCACGCCCTTATCCTGGTCGCTCACTGCGTTTGCCTCGTCGGATTGCGCGAGGACAGGCTGCACTGGCCCGGTGGCGCATGCAACCGCAAACAATACGGATGCGATGAGCCCCTGGCTACACAGGGAGGTATGCTTTACGATGCGCCGCATGATTAAAGTTCGTCTTGTGAAGGGGATCGCCTGCCTGTAAAGTTACGCCTTTTGACATTATAAGGATACTCCGGTTACGTCCGCAAAGTTCAGAGGCTGGCAAGGAATGACGAAGCAGTGTTGCCCTAACGTAGTTTCGGGGTCTGGAACCATCGTTCGCCTATATTTACCGACATGGAGAGCCGGTAGAAAACATCGCGTACGAGATTGGCCTGGGTAGCGCCACGCATACCCACCTGCATATTTAGATCGAGGCGGGCGCCCGGTATCAGCGTCGGTAAACCAAAGCCTGCCGAAACCGTTGTCGTTTCGATATTCATATTCCGATCCGGGGAAATATACGCCCGGTCCCAGGAAACCCCGAAGCGGTAGGCAACGCGTGCTGGCCACGCCGCAAGAAGATCGGAGCCTGCAGGAAGGAATTCAACACCGGTTCCGAGTTGCACTACGTCCGATAATCCCTGTGCTGTTCCCGAGTCATATCCGGGCAAGGGGATCGTGCTTCGCAGATTGGTCCACGGAGCGAATTTCCCACCGGCCGATATCGTCCATCGATTGTCGGGATAATACGCAACGCCCATGCCCAATTGCCAGGGCATGTCTATTTTTCCGGAAATCGTGGTGCCCAACGTGTCTCTGTCAAGGGTTTGCCCCAGAGAAGTAACCCGTTTGGCCGATAGTGTTGCGGGGAGCGTAAAGGCTCCGCCCACGCTGATGTAATCCTCTTCCGCAAACACGTTTTGTACGCTGAACAATGTGCCGAACGTAGCCGAAAAACCGTTCAGCCGCGTTGAGGTCTCAAGATTCGTATCCAGAAACAAGGGACCGGAAGGTCCTTCCAGAAAAATGGTCTCTCGCCCGTCGTCGATGATGCCGAAGAGGGCATTGAGCGAGGCGCCGATGCTGAAATTGGGGTTGAATCTGTATCCGAGGCCGCCTGTAACCTGCTGTATTCCTCCCGATCCGAAAAAATTCACGTTATACCCCACCGTATCGGGCCGGGCCGGGTCTCCGGCAAACAAGGTACCTTCATTTGCGACATTGTAGTTGACGCGCGAAAAGGGAGCAAACCCCAGCGCTACGCCCAGTTTCCGTTGGATGAGCGGAAAACCAAGTTGTATGCCACCCAGTTGACCCGAGGCAAGTCGACTGGTTTCCTCGTTTGCATTAGAGATCACAAGGCTCTGGTAGGCGAATCCTGCCGAAAGGCGGGTAAGCACCTGATCGGCCCAGGCGCCCGGGTTGTTCGGATTCACGTATTGCAGCGAATGAAGCGCATACCCGGCGTGGCCGATTCCCGTGCCCTGTCCCCCTGCATGGAGCTGTAATGCGCCGATACCGAAGCGGGAATACAGGGATCCGTCGCGGGCGTCCTGCGCCATCCCGGGCGATACGGCGACCATCGCTGTGACGAGGCACAGGACAGCGCGCACCTCGAGGAGCCTGCCGAAGCGGGCAGATCCGGTTCCGATGCGGGAAAAGGGAAGCGATGGCATCGTTACTCGACGGAGTGCGGTCAAAAGATCGGGGTGAGCGTGATGAATCCGGCAGGCGCCTTATCGCCGGCGTCGGCGTCGTAAAAGAGTATGGGATTCAGAGAACTGTGATAATAGTAATAACTTGTCTGGTCCGAGGATAATGCAGTGGCCAGGGTTGCGGGGTCGGGCATCCGGATCTCGAATTCGATGTCTTCTGCGATATACTCCCCAATGCTACGCGCGAGCACAGTACCCTCGAATACAAACCGGCCCTGGTTGTCCATCGTGCTTCGACCTATCAGGGCATAGGTGCTGTCGCCGGACACTCGTGCGTAGAGGTCCAGCGTTCGGAGAAGAGAACGCTCGAAATGCGCCGGCGTGTTTTGCCGGAAGCTCAGCGTATCGGCCCACAGCGTGAGCGAAGCCCGGTTCACGGAAAACGGTTCGCCGGACGTATAGATGTCGCTGGAGACGGATAGTGAAAATTCGGGAAGAGGTCCGATGCCCGCCTGCATGAGGAACCGGTTTTCGGGAATATCCACGGACGCCGAACGTTCAGCGAAAGGGTAGGTTTTCCCAATCGGATAAGCAAGAGAGTCCGAGCCGGTGGTTGCAAATAACGTCGTACCCATCGGGCCGAATCCGACCACCGCGTTTCCTTCGACCGGGTCGATGCGGAAGCCATGGAAAAGATTACCGACATCAGGGTCCCGAAGAACAGGATCGCGGTCCGAAACCCAGGAATCAGGTAGCGGAACGACAACCAGCGTATCCGCGGCCGAAAAAGTGAATTCCGTAATGATTGGCCCGGTAGCGAAGGAGGTTCCGGCGGGTATATCGTCCGTGCCCCACTCCTCGTCGATTTCCCTCAGTACGGCTCGCAGTTCGCTTGTTGAATCCCCGTATACATAGGTGCGCCGCAGGCGTAATTCGACCGCTTCGATGCTGCCTGCCTGAAAATCATCCGATGTGACGGGCGTAATATCGAAATATCCCTGCACTTCGTATTGCCCGAGAACGGGATCGTCCACCATGCCCGCAAGCACACGCGGGGCACTATCCGGGGATTGTTTCAATTCCGCAGCCCGGAGGGACGAAAGAGGCTCGACCGTGTTGACAGGATCTCCCCCGGCCGCGCCGAGCAGGTCGCCCCCGACGTTTGTAGGATCGTCGCAGGCTGCCAGCAGGGCGCCCATGCATACGCATACGAGCAGGGTAGGCAGGGCTGTCTTCACGCAGGATCGATTTTGGGACAAGGTATCCGGTGGCATGAGGAACGTCATCGACCGGATTTTATTGTGAAGGGACAAAAAATACGTATGCGTAAAAACACCACGGGTTCCCCGTGTTTACACAATACAAGCGAGCCTGTTATGCATTCAGGCGGCTACCCCGCTCAACAACTGTTCATAGACCGACCGGGCTATATCGAGCTGTTCTCCAGGCGTGTCGGCGAAGGACAATGCGCTTGCCGTCTTTTCTTCGATCTGCGGGAGTGAGATGGTAGCGTCCGCGAACATGTTGCCGACGTCGTTCGGGTCCTTACCGGCAAGAGACAATGTATCGGCCAGGTCTTCGGTCTCGACAAATGCTTCCTCGATCGTATTGTCGAAAGAAACCGGATGCGCGGTGAATACGCTTTGCGTGTCCCCGAAAATATCGTCGCCGGCGTATTCGGTTTGCAACAGCATAGGGACGAAACCGCTCATCCATCCGAATGCATGAATAATATCCGGGGCCCATCCCAGTTTCCGGATGGTTTCGAGCGACGCCCGCCCAAAAAACAATGCCCGCTCCAGATTGTCTTCGAAAAACTGGTTGTTCTGGGCGGTTCGGTAGATGCCTTTCCGTTTGAAATAATAATCATTGTCCATGAAGTAGACTTGCAGGCGTATCCCCGGAATGGAAGCCACTTTCACTTTGAGGGTTTCCGTGCGGTTACCCATTGCGATGCGCGTTCCCGAAAGCCGAATTACTTCGTGAAGACGGTTCCTGCGTTCGCTGACGATGCCGTATCGAGGCATCATGATGCGCATTTCGTACCCTCCCTCGTTGTGGAGTTGTTCGGGGAGGTGTCGGACGATCGTCGCTGTGCTTGAAGATTTGGAGAAAGGATTCACTTCATCGGATACGAAGAGAATTCTCATTGGATTGGTCATGCCCGGATTTGTAACAATCGAATGGAGCCACACGTAGCCAGTAAAGATACTAAAAACGAATGAATTTGCCAAGAGGGAATACGGGTGGCGTCTTCGGGCGGCGCCCCGCTTATTCCTGTTCTTGTTGTTGGCGTTGGAGGATTTCGAAGTAACGTCTAATCCGTTCCTCGAAGTCGGGGGCGTATCCGCTTTCGAGCGCGCGGATGAGATCGCGATGGAGCTTCTCTACGGTTTCTTCGCGGGGCGCATCGGGCGGCCCCTCGCGCAGGATGTTTCTTCCCTCCCGCGATTCGCGCCGTCGTTCGCGGCCCCGTTCCTGCATGGAGCGCTGGGCGTCGAGCAGGCGTTGCAGAATTCGTTGTTGTCGCTCGACCGTTTGCGGGGCTACCTGCCGCGCCTGCAATTCCCGAAGCGTTTCTTCCATATCCTCGGCGATTTTGTCGAGATCTCCCAGCAACTTGCCGCGGGCTTCCGGATTGCGGCGCACCTCGCTGAGCTGATTCCTTATGGCTTGCTGCTGCGCACGCATTTGCTGCAGCCGCTGCTCCATGTCGGCTCCGAGGCGATTTCCCTGCATATCGTTCAGAAATTGCTGGATCTGCTGGTTCAGTTGTTGCTGCTGCTGCGCCATCTGCTGCATCTGCCGGAGGACCTGCTGCATGCTGCTTCCCCCACCGGATCCCTGCTGGTTCATGAGTTGGTCGAGGACTCCGGCGAGCAGCAAGGCCAGTTCGTTCAGATGCATCATGGAGGCCGTCTGGTAGCTACCGGCTTCTCTGCCGGCTCGCTCTGCCATGGCGCTCGTGGCGCGTTCCATTTCGAGGAGCGCCTGCCCGGAAAGCCGTTGCACTTCCCGGCTGAGTTGGGGAATATTTTTTTCAAGGCTTCGCAGCGAGTCAATCACGGTTGCAAGCCCTGTCGATAGCGCATCCTGGAGGCGGGCGTCCTCGCGGAGGGACGACTGATCCGAGGCGCGCTCAAGCAGATTTTTCCGGAGCGCTTCCTGTTCCTGTGAGAGCGTGAGGACATCTCCGAGCGCCCGGCGCAGCCCGGTTGTGTTTATTTGTCGTTGCGCACCCTGCATGCTTTGTTGCATGTCGGCAAGATCGTTCTGTAGTTGCCGGAACCATTGTTGCATGCGTTGCTGGCCGGATTGCGCCTCGTTCAACTGGTCGGAACGTAGTTGGTCGGCATTCTCCATCAGTTGCTGCTGCATACCTTGCTCTCTCATCGACCGGTTCAACTGTTGCATGTCACGAACCGGGCCCTGTTGCATCTCTTCGATCCGCTCCTGCGCTTCTTTCATCAACTCTTCAAGTTGTTCCATTTCTTCCCGGGAGCTTTCCTGGCGTTGCGCGAGTCGTTCCTGATCGGAAGTCTCTTCCGGCGCCTGACCGTCTTCGGAGGTTTCGGCAGGGGTTTCAGGGGGATTTTCGGAAGAAGGATTTGAATCATTGGCCCCGTTCTCCATTTCTCGCTGCTGCAACAATTCGGTCGTTTCTTCCTCCATGCGCGCCTGCTGGCGAGCCAGCTCCTCAGCTCTTCGCGCTGCCTCTTCCAGGCTTTGCTGGGCGCGCAGATTTTTGAATAAATCGAGTGTTCGCTCGAGACGCTGCCGGTACTGCGTTTCGCTGAATTCAAAGCGCTCGATCGCTTCCTGCACCTGTGAGAGGTCCATGTTGGCGATGGATTCCTGAAGTTGCTGCAGCGCTTGCCGGAGTTCAGGCGAATCGATCTCTTCAATTACCTGCTGCATTTCCCGATACAGCGAGAGCGTTTCTTCGCTTAGCAGATTGTTTTGCTCGGCGGCGCGGTTCATGGATTCGACCTGTTCAGCGAGGTCGTTTACCTGTTCCTCCATGCGCTGCTGCTGTTGCTCGATCTGTTCGATCTGACGCTGATCTTCCCAGTCTGCATTTTGCTTACGACGCACCTCGTCACGCACCTCGTCAAACTGTTCGTCCAACTGCGTTGCCTGATCCAGTATGTCTTCAAGCCGGGATTCAACGTCTTCCTGATCCTGGCGCAAGGATTCGTACCGTTCGGCGAGCGAGGGCATCCGGAGCAGGCGTGGAGGGGTTTGGGCGGCCTTGTATCCTGCCCAGGCGTCGTTGTCCCGCACGCGTACGAAGTATTCGATGACATCCCCCGGCACGGGGTCGAGGGATGTCGTTGCGCCGATATCCCAGTCGTACACCACTTGCTGATTCGGCAGCCGCGGATCGGGGACGGGCAACGGTATGTGTTCGAACGTATCGGACGGTTCGTCGAAACGACTTTCCGCAAGGCGGTAGAAGAGCGTCAGATCATGGAATCCGAAATCGTCGCTGATACTGCCTTCGAGCGTGCGCTGGAGCGTCTCGTCAAGCAGATCATCCGGCTCCGGGCGCACGAGCAGGATAGACGGCGCTATATCTTCTTCTGCATCGATGGCGTACTCGATGGGGGCTCTGTTGCGGGCGCCGCGGGCGTTTTCAAGCATGATCCGGTACGAACCCTTCCGGGATACCGTGAATTTCCCCATTGCGCGTTGTCCGTCTGCCTCGAGCGGGATGTAGGCGCCGTCGTCGAATGCAATGACGGCGTCGGTGATCTCGGAGCCGCCGAGGATAAGATCGAGTTCCACCAGCGTGCCGGGCAATCCCGTTACATCGCCCACATTAGGGTCGAGCCGCCGTGCGGGAAGGCCGGAATAGGCCGGGGGGCGCAGTGTGACCTGGAGGTTGCGGACAAGCGGATAATCCGCGACGGATACCTTGTACCAGGCGCTTGTAACGGGCGCCGCCGCGACGCGATATCGAAGGGACCGCCGGATGTTCGCGAGTTCATGCCGGAAGACGCCGCTCGAATCCTCGCTCAGGCGTATGCGCTCGATGTGGGCTTCGTTTTCACGGTTAATGGATATTTCGAGGGCGTCAGGTCGTTCTTCCCCTTCGATACGGACCTCGATAGCCAACGTGGAACCCCGCGCCATTTCGACGGAACCCGGCGTTACGTAGAGCTGGAACGGGGCCGGCCGATCAAAGTGAATTCCCGGTGAAAGCAGACGGGCGGAGGCGCCTATGAAGGTCCCGGGCGCTGCTGCAAGAAGACACAACAGCAAGAGGACGGGAATGGCGGCGAATCGCAGGGTTCGCTTCGCTCTGGAAAAATCCGCGACGGTTTCGAAAGGGACCGAATCGACGTCCCTTCCCAGCATATGCACGGCCTCGTCAAGCAGGGGCTGCGGCGTATCGCTGTGCCGGCCTTCCGAAAGGTCCAGCAGGTTCACGAGGCGATCCCCGATGCGCGGCGTCCGGCGTCCGACCTCGCGGGCAATTACCTCTGGCCCCCGGTCACGCAGAAGCCCCAACATTTTCAACGCAGGGCGTATCAGGAACCAGGCCAATAGTCCGAGCGACGCCAGCCCGACAATCCGGAAGAGCGCTGTTCGAGGGCCGACATCCAGGCGCCATCCCGCTTCGATCAGGGTGGCGACGAGCCATAACCCGGCGATGGCGCCGGTGGTCAGAACGCACCCGAACAGAAAATCGGCGAGCGTCATGCGCCGGGCCGTGGCGTGCAGGCGCCCACGAATGCGCTTCAGGAGTTCAGAGGATTTTTCGTGCATGCCACCAGGAACCGCAGCGAGCGAGTTTTTTGTGTACCGCATGGCGCATGGAGGGTTTCCGGAAGCCGCCCCGGTTACCCGGAATTAGTACCCGCATATTCGTACCTTTACCTGCGGAGTTACGCCGCCATTTCCCCAACGACTCAAGAGTATCTTTAAGGATATGGACGAATTACTCGCCGTCATTCTTGGTGGAGGGGCCGGGAAAAGACTTTTTCCCCTCACTATGCGTCGCTCCAAGCCGGCGGTTCCCCTTGGGGGGAAATATCGGCTTATCGATATTCCGGTGTCGAACTGCATTAATTCCGATATCCACCGGATATTTGTTCTCACGCAGTACAATTCGGCGAGTTTGAATCGCCACATAGCCCGCACGTACCAGTTTGATCGGTTCCGCGAGGGGTTTGTCACGGTGCTGGCCGCCGAGCAGACGCCGGAATCCGATACATGGTTTCAGGGAACGGCGGACGCTGTGCGTCAATCCCTGTCCAATCTGAGATCGCACCGGCATTCCCATGTGCTCATTTTGTCGGGCGATCAGCTCTATACCATGGACTACCGGAAATTGATGAAACATCACCTCGATAGTGGTGCGGGCGTTACGCTGGCCACCATTCCGGTGAATGCCGAGGAAGCCCCTTCGTTCGGCATTGTCAGGACGGAAGACGGGTTCATCACCGAGTTTTACGAAAAGCCCGCCCCGGAGCATCTTGCGGGCAAGGAGAGTCCGGTGAGCGAAGAGATGCGCAACCAGGGGCGCACATTTCTTGCTTCCATGGGCATTTACCTGTTCGATGCAGAGGTTTTGCGGACGTTGCTCGCCGGGTTGCCGGATGCAAATGATTTTGGCAAGGAAATTATCCCGGAGGCTATCCGGAAACACCCCGTATCGAGCTATGCGTTCGAGGGGTATTGGAGTGACGTAGGGACTGTTGGGTCTTTCTTTGAGGCCAATCTGATGCTGGCGAAGCGGCAGCCCGAATACGACATTTATAACACCATGGCGCCGCTGTACACCAATGCGCGCATGCTTGCGCCCGCCAAGGTGCTGAGTTCGTATGTTGAAAATTCCCTGATCGGGGAAGCCGCCGTTATCGACAACAGCAGGATATCGAACTCTGTGATAGGCATCCGATCATACGTCGGGGCCGACACTACGGTCGAGAACACCGTGTTTATGGGGGCCGACTATTATGCGTGGCACGATCCCGGCTTGCGCAGCCCCGTGGGAGGGCCGCCCAGTCCGGGTATCGGCGACGGGAGTTATATCGAAGGCGCTATCGTCGACCGGAATGTTCAGATAGGAAAGCGGTGCGTTATCAAAAGGCGGGAAGGGGTCCGACACGTGGACGCCGAAAATTATTTTGTACGCGACGGCATTATCGTGATTCCCAAGAATGCGCGCATTCCCGACGATACCGTGATCTGAGTCGGATCACTGCTCCCCGGACGGGGATGTCCGGTCAGTGCGGCGCGGGTTTACGACAGGGTGGGGGTAAGGGACATCCGCAAGGCTTCAGCCGCTTTCCGGGCCGCCGTAGCAAAGTCGCGACCGTCCGAGGCATACAGGATAGCCCGGCTGCTGTTGACAAGAACCGGCCCGGACCCCTCGCGTACGGCCTCCAGCACCTTGCTGCTATGGCCTCCTTGTGCGCCCACGCCGGGAATGAGTAGCGGAGAGCCGGGGGCAAGGGCGCGAATACGGCGCAACGCCTCGATATCCGAAGCGCCGGCCACGAAGCCGAGAGAGCCTTTCGTACCGTCGTTTCCGGGCTCCTCCCATGCCAGCGCCGTGCGTACGACATGTTCGTAAAGCGGTCTGCCCTGATATTCGATTTTCTGAAAATCCGATCCCCCGGGATTGGACGTACGGGCAAGGAGAAAGACGCCTCGGCCCGGATGATCGAGGAACGGCGCTACGCTGTCTTTGCCCATGTATCCCGATACGGTACACGCGTCGAAGCCCAGCAGGTCGAAGCACGTGTGTGCGTAAAAGCGCGCCGAATTGCCGATATCGCCGCGTTTCCCGTCGGCAATGACCGGTACGGCCTCCGGGATAGCGTTCAGGGTTTCCTGCAGGACGTTCCAGCTCTCGGCTCCGAGGGCCTCAAAGAAAGCAAGGTTCAGTTTATAGGCCGCAGCTGCGTCTGCCGTGGTTTCGATGATGGCCCGGTTGAATGCGATGACCGCCTGCGCGGCGGTCTTCTCGCTGGCGAGATGGGGGGGGAGGCGCTGGAGATCGGGATCGAGACCGATGCAAACGAGCGAGGCTGTTTCTGCCTGGCGGGCCGAAAGGCGCTCTGCGAACGAACGTGCAATCATGCGGTCTATCCGATGCGATCGAAGCCGGTATAGGGTTGCAGCGCATCAGGGATTGCAATGGTCCCGTCGCCCTGCTGATAGTGCTCGAGGAGCGCTGCTACTATACGGGGCAATGCCAGCCCTGATCCATTGAGCGTGTGCACGAGCACCGGTTTTTTGCGGTCTTCGAGGCGGCATCGAATCTGCATCCGCCGGGCCTGAAAATCCTCGAAGTTCGATATGGAAGACACTTCGAGCCACTGCTCCTGGCCCGGGCTCCATACCTCGAGGTCGTATTTTTTGGTTTGAGTAAACCCCATGTCCCCGGTGCACATCAGCAGGACGCGATAGGGTAGTCCCAATGCTTTCAGCGGGCGTTCCGCATCGCTGCGCAGGGTTTCCAGCGCTTCGTAGCTTTGCGCAGGATGGGCAAACCAGACCAATTCCACCTTGTCGAACTGGTGCAGGCGGTTTAAGCCGCGTACGTCCTTGCCGTACGAGCCGGCCTCTCGTCGGAAGCATGGGGTCCAGGCCGCATATTTGACCGGCAGGCGATTCCCGTCAAGAATCTCTGCGCGGTGTACGTTTGTAACCGGCACCTCGGCGGTGGGGATCAGGTACAGTCCGTCCCGGGACACTTCGTACATGAGGTCCTCCTTGTCGGGCAGTTGCCCGGTGCCGCGCGCACTGTCCGCATTAACCAGCAGGGGCGCCTGCATTTCCTGGTAGTCCCCTTCGTCTACGGCGAGGTCAAGAAAGTAATTGATCAGCGCCCGTTGCAGGCGCGCTCCCTTGCCTGTATAAAACGGAAATCCGGCTCCTGAGACGTTGGCGCCGCGCTCGAAGTCGATCAGGCCATGCCGCTCGGCCAATTCCCAGTGAGGAAGCGGGTCGAAATCGAACGTGCGCGGTTCGCCGTGCCGGGCGATGATCTTGTTGTCCTCCGGCGTGCGCCCGATGGGCACATCGGGATGGGGGATATTGGGAATTTCGAGGAGGCCCCGTTCAAGGTGTTCGTTCACCTGGGCAGCCGCTTCCTGGAGTTCCCGGATAGATGTTTTCAGTTGGCTCGATTCATCGATGAGCGTTTGCGCTTCATCAGCCCGCCCGCTTCGCATGTATATGCCAATCTCTTTCGAGACGGCGTTGGAGCGTGCCTGCGCCTGTTGGAGAGCCGCCAGATGATCCCGGCGCCTGCGATCCAGTTCCGTGAGTTGATCGACCAGTTCCGGATCCCCGGTTCCCTTGTCCCGGATCGCCTGTCGTATGCGGTCGGGGTTTTCGCGAAGTACCTGAATGTTTATCACGTAGTTGTGCGGTTGGGAAATTTTCCGGGAGCAATGCTACACAAGGCTAAGGCGGACGCCGATTCTGCGAAGAGCTTCCCTGAGAGGTCTGGGGCGGTAATCAAGTTCCGTTTGCGCTTTCAGAATAATAAATCCCGTTTTTGCCGGCCGATCGGCGGTTTGTCGGAATGTCGAGGCGTCGACCGGTTGTATCCGTGTACTGTCCAGACCGAAAACGTCGGCGATCGTCCGGGCAAATTCATAGATGGACATCCATTCCATCCCGGAAAGATGGAAAATTCCTCCACATCCTCGTCGCACGATACGCTCAATACCCCAGGCAAGGTCGGCTACGCAGGTAGGGGTTCGCCACTGGTCCGTAACGATTTGAACGGATTGCCCCGAAGACAGCCGGTTCAGCAACCAAAGTACGAAATCGGACCGGTCTGTATGCGCTCCTGTGCCATAGACAAGCACCGTGCGGGCAATGGTCCACTTGTCGAAGCCTGCTCTCCGCGCCGCATTTTCGGCGGCCTGCTTGGACTTGCCGTAAAAATTCACAGGGTCCGGCCGGGCGTTTTCCTCATACGGTCCATTACGTCCATTGAACACGAAATCCGTAGAAAGCTGGATGAGCCGGGCGCCGGTGTCGTTGCACTGCTGCGCCAGTGTTTCTACCGCTTCCACATTCACTTTCCAGCATGCCTCCCGCTCTGTCTCGCAACGATCGACATTGGTCATTGCCGCACAGTTTATCACTACGGTAGGCTCGAAATCCCGGAAGGCGCGTTGCACGTCGCGCCGTATCGTAATGTCCAGGGGCATGTATCCGTACGAACCCTCGGACCGTGTCGTTGCGCTGCGTCCTGTAGCCAGTACGTCATATTCGGAGAACCGGCTGAGCAGGCCAACCAGTTCTCTGCCAAGCAGGCCATTCGCTCCCGTTATGAGTACGCGCTCGTACAGCATCAGTTTCCGGAGGGATTTTCGTTCTCCCGGGGAATGCGGGAGCCGGGCAGCAGCGGTAATTTCCTGAAATAGTAGCGTACCCCGATCCCTCCCCCGATATGGCCTGTTGTGCCGGGGAGCAGGTCGAATCGAGGGTTGACCTGTAAAAATATCTCGTAGCGCTCCGCAAAAAAATGGACGCCGAAGGTTCCACTGACGCCAACGACGAGATCGCTTTGCGAGTCCTTTTTTTCTATCCCTGCTACTGCCCCCGGTCCAAAATAATACCCGAGGGGGGAATCGGGGATGGTGCGTTCATACAGCGCATGCCCGCTGAGGAAGAAGAAATCGCTAAGATTCCATGCAGCCAGTCCTTCGTATGCGAACCCCGGCTTTCGATACAGTTTCACGGAAACGCCGCCGGGTTTTCCGAACTGTACGCCGACGCCGATTTTGCCCGGAGGCTGCTGGGCATACGCTCGACCGCCCCCGGTCATTGCCAGCACGAAGAAAATTAAGGCCGGTACGGCCCACGGCACACGTGTTTTGGGGCCACCCATGGCGACGCTGTTATTGAGGAAAAAATCTGCGAAGGACACGACCAACGAGTATAGCGGTCAGGTTTTTTGTTTTTTCTTCTTCGCCGCGGGGAAGAGAATATTGTTCAGAATGAGACGGTAACCCGGCGAGCTTTTGTGCAGATCCAAATCCGTAGGGGGATCGCCTACGTAATGCTGATAATCTTCGGGGTCGTGCCCGGCATAGAACGTGAAGGTCCCTTCTCCGAAGTTTCCATGCAGGTATTTGACTTCATCCCTGTTCGGCGCTTCCGCAAGCACGACAACCGATGGCTTGACGAATGCCTTGCGAAAATTGGTTGTTTGTCCAATAAAACCCTTGAGTGTCGCGACATGATTCTGGGTTAACATGGTGGGCACCGGATCCCATTTCGCGCTGAATTCGAACAGGGTGAAATAGTCGATAGCCTGATTACGCAATGCAGGCGGCGGCGGTCTGGAATCGATGTTTGAGTGTTCGTACTCGGCGGGATGAAAGACGGGGGTGAAGTTTTCGAAGGCCAGCGTCATGTCGAAATCGAGGTGCGACAAGGCGTCAGGGTCCACCGGGTCGCCGTCATACTCCGCCGGAACGATGTCGGTTCGATGAGCCGCCAGCGCAATGTCGTAGGTATCGGTGCCGGAGCACATGGCGAACAGGAATCCTCCTTGTTCTACATATTCCTTGATGGTTCGGGCCACTTCCAGTTTCAGGTGGCTTGCCTTGCGAAACCCGAACCGCGCGGCCATTTGCTCGGTGTCGCGCTGCTGTTCGATATACCAGGGTATATTCCGGTACTGCAGAAATTTGCCGTATTGTCCTGTAAAATCTTCGTGATGAAGGTGTAGCCAGTCGTATTCGCGGAGATGTCCATCGAGAATCTTGTCGTCGTACAGAATGTCGTAAGCTACCTCGGCGTATTCGAGCGCGAGCAGTACGGCGTCGTCCCACGGAAGGGTTTGTTCCGGAGCGTACACGGCGATGTTCGGCGCCGTCTCCAGTCGTACGACGGCTGTGTTATGTTCTTCGCTTTCCACCTCTGCAACGATGCGGGCGGACGCGCCTGCGTCGATGCGTTCGAAATGAACGCCGCGGACCTGCAATTCCTGTTCAAGGCCATTGAACCCGCTGGCGAGGAACGAGCCTCCCCGGTAGTTTAGCAGCCAGTCCACCGTTTCACCCTGTTCGAGCAGCCAGAATACGATTCCGTACGCCTTCAGGTGGTTAGACTGTCGGATATCCATAGGAATCAGGATATCCTGCGCTCGTGCAGATAGCGTGGCGAGCGACAGGATCGTTGCCAGAAAAAGAAAGCGAATGCTGCGGAGGGACATCGTTTTTTCGGGATGTTGTTTCGGACTCCGGGCCGGTTTATACGCCGTCGCCGCGGAGGCGGCGTATATGATCGCGCGCCTTGCCTGCAAACAGGGAGCCCGGATATTCGGACAAAAGACGCTGGTATGCAGCGATTGCTTCTTCCTTTTTATCTGATTCGTGCGATAATACCCCGGCAGCTTCGAAAAGCGCCCGGTCCGCCAGGAAGCTTGCCGGATACATCAGGGGGATTTCCGCAAAGGTTTCATAGGCCTCCTGTCTTCGTCCGACGGTACGCAGGATTTCTCCACGCAGGAAGCGGGCATCGTCGGCAAGCGCATGGCTTGGGTACATGGAAAGCAACGTATCCACCGAATCGAGGGCGGCCAGAGGGCGGCGTTGTTCCCGGGCGAGCAGGGCGCCTGCATACCGCCTGAGCGGCATGTCGAGCGAGTCGGGGCCGCGATTTTCAAGCAGCAGGATTTTCAATGTAATTGCGTCGTTCGAAACGTCTGTCGAGGTATGCGCATCGATAATATCGACCAGTGACTGTGCTGCGTCGAATTCCCCGGCGAACAGGTGAATGCCGGCCAGCCTGAAACGGGCCTGTTCGACAAGGTCTCCTGTTCTGAGCCGTTCGATAAGCCGGCCGAAACGAAGGCGGGCGTCGTCGAGCTGGCCATGCAAGATTGCGATATCGGCCAGATCGAAGGCCGCCTGATCGGCGGCGCGGGTATTCGGAAAGGAGGAAACGACTTGCAGGAAGGTTGACTCGGCAGAGCCTGTGTCATGAAAAACATCCTGCTGGAGCCGCCCAATGCGATGCAGCACATCCGGATACAGTTCGTGGTTCGGATATTGCTGCAGGAAGTTCCGGTATGCCGCGAGCGTTTCGTCGTAGTGCTGCGCCTCGATTCGATTACCGGTTTCGTCGAAGGCGCGTTCGCCGATTTCTTCTGCCCAGCGCATATGCATTGCTCCGAATGCAGCGAGCGCGCGGGGCGCCGCCGGTGCATCCGGATACCGGGTTAGTACTTCCCGGTATGCCTCTGAAGCTTTATTCCAGGCACCTGCGTCGGCGGCTGTGTGGGCGAATTCGAACAGCATATGACCTTGTCCGCTTTCCAGCCCATCCACCGCACGGTATTCCCCGAGGGCGTTCCCGAAATCCCCTGCTTCTATGTACAACCATCCCAGCAATTCGCGCCATGCCCGGTATAACGGATCCGTGCGGACGGCGGCTTGCACTACGGCGAGACTTGACGCCAGCGCTTCCTCCTCTTGCAGAAAAGATCCCAGCCGGGAACGTACGAAGTTGAGATGCTGGTCATTCTCTTTCAGGAGAGCGAGGTATTCCTCCGCGGCTTTTTCGTGTAGCCCCGAGATGCTGCACAGATAGGCCATTTCCACGCGAAACAGCGCGGGCTGCCCGGTTGCCGGACGCGCCTGTTCGAGCAACGAAACAGCGCGTTCGAACTGCCGCGCGACGAGGAGAGAACGGTAGACGACGCGATAGGTGTTCGGGTCGGTAGGCGCCGTTTCCACAGCCTCCTGCCAGGTAGCGTGGGCCTCCTCCTCGTTCCCTTGCAAATAGCGGATGTGCGCAAGGTCCGAAAGAAGCGCTGCAGACCGCGTATGTTCCAGCCGCTCCTTGACCAGTGCGGCGGCTTCTTCATAGCGCTTTACATTCTCGTACGCCTCTTTCAGCTTTTCGTAGAATGCATCGTTCCGGGGTTCTTCCGCATAGAGATCTTCCAGCAAGCCGATAGCCTGATCGAATTGTCCCGAGCGCAGGAACGTGTCGGCCAGACGGAATCGGACAATTTGAGGGTTTTCCTGCTGTTGCCCCGTCGCATCCGCAACCGGCGCCCATATCAGAGCGGTAAGTATAACGGCGCCGACCCATGACCGGATTGGCAGGAGCATTCGTTTCATATTATTCAATTATGGGTATCCGCAGAGCGAGGGTGCGGGAAACTCGGATCTGATCACCTTTTGATATTGCACTCCTGCGCGGTATGTTTCATGCCACAGGTTGTTGCCGTCGCGCAGCGGCTTTGTCAGGGATATGCGCAAAACGGACCAATCCGCAGTGTTACATGCGCTCGAAGCGTGCAAAGGATCAGGAACCGGTAAACCGGGGGGCGAATGTCAAGCGGCTCAGTGTGTTGGGTTCGACCGGCTCTATTGGCACGCAGACGCTGGATATCGTACGTCTTTTTCCGGATCGCTTCGACGTTCGCGCCCTGACCGCCGGCACGAATGCCGCTCTTTTGATTGCTCAGGCCCGGGAATTCTTGCCTGAATGCGTTGTCATGGGCGACGCCGGCCGACGGAAACAGGTCGAACAGGCGCTCGAACCGCTGGGCATACGTGTGTTGGCAGGGCGGGAAGGGCTTTGCGAGGCGGCCACTCTCGATGGGGTGGATACGGTTTTGGCGGCGCTCGTAGGGTTCGCCGGACTCGAGTCGGTGATCGAAGCTGTCCGGGCCGGCAAGAACGTAGCGCTGGCGAACAAGGAAACATTGGTCGTCGCCGGACAACTGGTCACGCATCTCCTGAAAGAACACAGGGGTACGCTCGTGCCTGTCGATAGCGAACACTCCGCTATTTTTCAATGTCTTGTCGGCGAACCGGCGAACAGTGTCGAATCCCTTATTCTGACCGCATCGGGGGGGCCGTTCCGAACCCGTCCGGCGGAAACATTCGGAAGTATTACACGGGAGGAGGCGCTGGCGCACCCGAACTGGTCGATGGGGGAAAAGATTACGATCGATTCGGCCACCATGATGAACAAGGGGTTGGAAGTGGTGGAGGCCCGTTGGCTTTTCGACATTCCGGCAAGCCGCATCTCAATACTGGTGCACCCCCAATCCGTTGTACATTCCTTTGTCGCTTTTGCGGATGGGTCCGCCAAGGCGCAACTGGGCTTGCCCGATATGCGTGTGCCGATCCAGTATGCGCTCAGCTACCCGGAGCGCTGGCCCGCGCCGCACGAACGCCTGGACTGGTCGGGGACCATGCATTTGCGTTTCGAACCGCCCGACCGGGCCAAATTCCCATGCCTTGACCTGGCGTACCAGGCGCTTGAGGCCGGAGGGGCGGCGCCTGCGATTATGAACGCCGCGAACGAAGAGGCGGTGGATCTTTTTCTGGCGGGAAAGATCCGCTTTACGGATATTCCCGACGCCATTGATCATGCGCTTGGCAGCGTTCCGGTTCAAGAGCATCCGGAACTGGAAGATCTCATTGCCTGCGACGCCGAGGCCCGGCGAGTCGTACAGGAACATGTCCGGGCAATTCCGATATAATATGGTTCTTTTATATTGCCCTGCGTCCTGTTCGTCTCGAACTGCGCGGATTGGGGTCTTGCACAGTGCGCCGGACATGTCTGATGCCGGGCGCTTCAAAGCACATCGCGATCAATGGAGATGATTTTTGAGATTTTCCGGATGATTTCCGGAATCCTCCTGTCGTACGTTCTTCCGTTCCTTCTTGCTATTACCCTGCTCGTCTTCGTGCACGAGATGGGGCATTTCCTTTTCGCCAAACTGTTCGGGATGCGCGTGGACCGGTTTTCCATCGGATTCCCTCCCAAAATTCTCAAAAAACAGATTGGGCAGACAGAGTACGTTATCGGCGCCACCCCTCTTGGCGGATACGTAAAAATTGCAGGGATGGTGGATGAAAGTCTGGATGCCGACCGTCTCGATAAGGCGCCGGAATCGTGGGAGTTTCGTTCGAAACCCGTTTGGCAGCGGATGATCGTTATTTCCGCCGGCGTTGTTTTTAATATGCTGCTGGCGTTTGTGATTTTCGCGGGTCTCCGGTTTTCTTACGGAGAGACAAATATCCCGGCGGAAAATATCGATGCGGTTTTTGTTGCCGATACGTCTGTTGCCTACGACATGGGGCTGCGTACGGGCGATCGCCTTCTGGCCGTCAACGGCGAACCCCTGGAGCGCTACGAGGATTTTGAAAGCATCGAGTCGCTGGTTGCAGACCCGTTCACCGTCACGGCGCTCAGAGGGGACGACACCCTGATCGTCCGCGGCCCGGAAGACATTTTCACGCAGATCAACCGCCGGGGCCCGCGCTTGGGGGTGTATATTGCGCCGGCTGTGATTGGCGCCATCATGCAGGATACGCCGGCCGACTCTATCGGCTTGCAGACCGGGGACCGTATTGTTTCCATAGCCGATGAGGAGATTCGTTTTTGGGCGGAAATGACGGAGTCCATACGGCGTACGGAGGGAAATCCGGTGGTTGTCCGCTGGCAACGACCCGATTCCGCCGGGGTCGGCGAACTCCCTGTCCAGGAAGCGCTCGTGACGCCCGTGTTGCGGGAGGAAGGGTACCTTCTCGGCGTATATAGACCCGGTGCGGATATTCTGGCGCAGGAATTCGGCGCCGTTCAGCGCCGTTTTTCGCTATTCGAAGCGCTGGGTGCAGGGATTGGCGATACCTGGACCAACACGCGGGTCATTGTCCTGAGTCTGGGGCGTCTTTTCACCGGCCGGGAAAATCTTCGGGAAAACCTCGGGGGGCCGATCATGATCGCACAGGTTATCAATCAGGCTGCCGAAGTCGGTGCGGGTCTCTTTTGGGACATTGTAGCGATGCTTTCCATTACCCTGGCCATTATCAACATTCTGCCCATTCCGGCGCTCGACGGGGGTCACCTGGTTTTTTTGATGTACGAAGGGGTTGTTCGGAGGGAACCGTCCTTGCGTTTTCGCATGATTACGCAGCAGGTCGGTATGCTTTTGCTGCTTGGCTTCATGGTATTTCTTGTCTTTAACGACATTTTGCGTCTATAGCGCCTTTTTCGACAGTGAAGGTCACGGCCAACAGGGATATACGCGCGGATGACGACGCTGCGTTGCAGGAGGCATTGAAGCGCCGCGGGGAGATTCCCTCCCACATTGCCATGATTATGGACGGCAATGGACGTTGGGCGCGCGAGCAGGGCAAGCGCCGCGTGGCGGGGCACCGCGCCGGGGTCGATTCCGTCCGCGAGATTACGGAAGCGTGCGCCCGATTAGGGGTGGATTATCTCACGCTGTACACCTTCAGTCAGGAGAACTGGGATCGTCCTTCTTCGGAGGTTCGGGCTCTGATGCGCCTTCTTTTAAGCACGATTCGCCGCGAAACCAGAACGCTGAACAAGAACAACATTCGCCTCTGCGCTGTGGGCGATTTGTCCAGGATGCCCGAAGAAGTACGCCGCGGGCTCCATGAGGCGATGGAGGAGACGCGTAACAATGACCGGATGACCCTGACCATCGCCGTATCGTACAGTGGGCGCCTTGAGATCGTGCGCGCTGCACAGAAAATGGCGGAGCGCGTACGAGCCGGCGCCTTGCAGCCCGAAGATATTAACGAGGAGCTTTTTGAAACCCTGTTGATGACCTCGCATATGCCGGATCCTGACTTGCTTATCCGCACCGGCGGCGAATTCCGGATATCGAATTTCCTGTTATGGCAGTTGGCCTATACGGAGTTGTATATCACCGATTGCTACTGGCCGGCCTTTCGTCAACATGCACTGTACGAGGCCATCCGGGATTACCAGGACCGGGAACGGCGTTTCGGGCGGATACTAACGGGCGAATAAATTCGTTATGAGAAGGGAGGGCGCGCCGGCAAAGGACATTTTCGCCCCGCGGCGGTATGACCTGCCCGGAAACTCTCCTGACGAGTTTGTGTACCTAATACAGTACTTAATACAAATGCTTCCAGCCGGCGCAATTATAAACGGCTGCAGTTGTTTCCGTTGGCTATGAGCGCAAGGTTTTCCATTCTTCTGTTATCCTGTGTTCTGCTGGCCGTTCCGGTCAGCGCGCAAGGCCTAACGGGCTCCTTCGATACGTCGTCGGATCCCTATGCGTCGCCTCCTGCTCCCTATGAGATTCTCGACATTACGGTCGAAGGCTCGGACAGTGAAAGCGCCCGCTCCATTATTGCCCAGGCAAGCGGTCTCACCGCAGGCAAGGTCGTTACGTTGCCCGGCGACGAAGCCATTGCGGATGCGGTCCGCTCGGTGTATCGGTTGGGCCTTTTTTCGGATGTCAAGATCGTGGAGGAGCGTCGCTCAGGGGACGGCGTGTATCTTGCCATCGAGGTGAAAGAGGAGCCTCGCCTCGCAGAGTACACCTTTTCCGGCGTTAAAAAGGGACAGCGGAAGGATTTACGCGAGGAAGCGCCGCTATTGCAAGGAAGTCCTGTTCGCCCTTCCGATATCGAGCGCACGGACCGGCAAATCAAACAGTATTTTCGCGAAAAGGGCTACCTGCTTGCTCAAGTGGATGTGCGACGCGAGGAAACCGATGACGGGCAGGTAAAGCTTGATTTTGCGATTGACCGGGGGAAGAAAGTAAAGGTCGAGGAAATCCGGATTACGGGCAACGAAGCCGTTTCCGATTTTCGTCTGAAGCGCAAGATGAAGAAGACGAACGAAAAAAAATGGTGGCGTTTCTGGAGTGGGGCGAAATTCGATCGGAACGAATACGAAACCGACCTGAACAACGTCGTTCGGCACTACAACGATAACGGGTATTACGATGCGCGGATTATAAGCGATTCCGTATTTGTGCAGGAGGGGGAGAAGCCGGGAATGGTTGTCGAGTTGAAGGTCGAGGAAGGCCCGCAGTATTTTGTCCGTGACATCGTATGGGAGGGCAATACGATCTACCCCGATGACTTTCTGGGCAATTCGCTTGGCATTGTGCAGGGGGAAGCGTTCGACCGGTCGAAGCTGGAACAGAATCTGTACCAGAACAAGAACAGCAGCGATATTTCCAGCCTGTACATGAATCGCGGGTACATGCGGTTCAATATCGAGCCGACGATACGCGTCATCGAAGGGGATTCGCTGGACATTCATTTCGATATCCTCGAAGGAGAGGTATATCAATTCGGCGACGTCGGCATTTCAGGGAACACCAAGACCAAGGAGCATGTCATTCGCCGGGAATTATATACGATCCCGGGCCAGACATTTAGTCGCGACGCTATTCAGGAGTCGATCCGGCGTCTTAGCCAGCTTAATTATTTCACGCAGGAATCGCTGGGCGGCGGTCCGGGAATAGACATTGACGAAGCGAACAAATCCGTCGATCTGAGCTACTCGGTCGTTGAGCAGAGCAGCGATCAGCTGGAGCTTTCGGGCTCGTGGGGTTCCTTCGGGCCCATTCTGATGCTCCGATTCGGGTTCAATAATTTCTCGGCGCAGAATCTGTTCAAGGGGTCTGCGTGGGATCCTCTTCCATCCGGCGACGGGCAGCAGTTGTCCCTGGCCGTGCAGACCACCGGGTCGTTTTACCAGAATTATTCGCTTTCCTATACGGAACCCTGGTTCCGGGGGCGTCCCACGCCGGTCGGGATGTCGCTTTCTTATTCGAGTTACGGCGGCGGCAGCGGCAGTAGCCGATTTTCCCGGTACAGCTACGGGTTTCAGCCGGACGGGCATTTGAGAACGGCGTCGGTGCGCGTATTTTACGAACGCCGCCTGCAATGGCCGGACGACAAGTTCAGCATGGGAAGCGCCCTTCGCTTTCAGCATTACGACAACCAGAACCTCTTTCGTTCGATTCCGGAAGGCATCAGTCGGATTGCTACATTCCAGCAGAGTCTTTCCAGAAATTCGCTGGATCATCCGATCTTTCCCTCCAGCGGCTCGAGTTTTTCGTTGTCTCTTGAAATCGCTCCGCCGGTTTCGGGATTCGTGCAGTATCACAAGACGCGTTTCAAGACGGAATGGAACGTGCCGTTGGCTCCCAAACTGTCCGTCCGGTTCGGCGCCGACTTCGGGTACGTGGGATCGCTGACAGGGGATCGGGTGGACTTCGAACGCTTCATCGTGGGCGGGTCGCCGTTCGATACGCAACAGTCCTATAACTATTTCGGACGGGATATCGTGTATATGCGCGGCTATCCTATTTCTTCGATAGGTCCTCGTCTCGATGGCGAGCCGGTCGGAGGGGCCATTCTGAACAAATACATGTCCGAAATAAAAGTGATGGCTATCCAGACCGAGCAGCTCTCGGCGCAGCCTTATATCTTTCTTGACGCGGTCAATTCCTGGGATCGTTTCGGGTTGTACAACCCCGCAGAACTATTTCGATCCGCTGGAGTTGGGATGCGCATGTACCTTCCGATATTGCGAATGGTCGAGGTGACCTACGGGTATAATTTCGACGAATTTTCTTCTTCCAACAACCAGGACGGTGCAAGAAAGTGGAGATTCCAGTTTACGCTTGGGCAAGGATTCTAAGACGCAGCGCCATGCATTCATCGTATTCGTTTGTCTCGTTATTCCTTGTGGCGCTGCTGGGGGCCTCTCCGGCATACGCCCAGCAGAAGCTGGGGTATGTGGATTCGGAGTATATCCTGGAGCAATTGCCGGAATACGCTACGGTACAGCAGCAGATTGACCGTACGGCGCAAGAGTGGCAGCAGGAAATCGAGAATAGCCGCGACGAAGTGGCCGAGCTTTTTCGGGAGTATCAGGCCAGGGAATTGCTCTACACGAACGAGGAACGGCAGCGGCAACGCGACGAAATCATTCGGGCGGAAGAGGACATAGAACAGCTCAGGGTACAGTACTTCGGCCCGGAAGGACGTCTTTTTCAGGAGCAGGAACGGTTGGTGCGCCCTATCCAGGAAAGCGTGCTTGAAGCGATTGAGGCGGTGGCCGCCCGGGACGGGTACGATTATGTGTTCGACAAGGGAGGGGATTATATTTTCATGTATGTTCGGGACCAGTTCGATCTGAGCGATGATGTTCTTGAGGAACTTGGCATTGATATAGATAGTCAAAACTGATTGCCTCCACGCTGCCCCACGGAGCATATGCGTGTCAGGTGCTGCGTATTGCCGGCGACGCCACGAATCACATAAAAAACGTCATGTTGAAACGCATATCTGCAGGATGCCTTCTTTTTGCCGCTGTTTTACTTGCTTTTGCAACGGCCGGATGGTCGTTCAATGCTCGTGCTCAAGCGCTTTCCGTTGGCTTCACCGATCATGAGATTGTCCTGATCAATATGCCGCAGTACCAGGAGGTGCAGCAGCAATTACAGACAGACTTCGACGCCAATCAGCAAGCTCTGGAGGCCCTGTATACCGACTACCAGGACAAGCTGGAGCGATACCAGCGGCAGCAGTCCCTTCTTTCCGAGGATCGTCGTCAGGAGCGCGAACAGGAATTGGTGCAGCTGCAACAGCAGATTCAGCAGGAAGCCCAGGACCAGGATCAGCAATTGGCTACGCGTCAGGCCGAACTGATGCAGCCGCTTCTGGAACAAATACAGGACGCCATCAATGAGGTGGCTGACGCAAACGGTCTCGATATCGTGTTGCGCACACGGGTTGGTACGGAACCTCTTCTGTTATTTGTCAATCCCGAAACCGTGCAGGACATAACGCTGGATGTGGCGCGTACGCTGGGCCTGGACGTGGATGGGGAACCGGCGGAATCCACCGGAGAAGCGGCCGCCTCGGACACGAATTAGCGGCCCTCGACGCAGGTTGCCGAGTGCGCCGGGAAAGGGAGAGGACGCCGATCATGAGCAGCGAATCAGTCGCCGGTACGCTTGACGCGAGGCGGATCACCACGCAAACACTGCAGGACCTGAAGCGCACCGGCGTGCCGATCGCCATGTTGACGGCCTATGACTATACGTCGGCGCGTATTCTGGATGCTGCTGGCGTAGATGTACTTCTGGTCGGCGATTCGGCGTCCAATGTGATGGCCGGGTACGAAACGACGCTTCCCATCACACTGGATCAGATGATCTACCATGCACAGTCCGTTATCCGGGCGGTGCGGCGCGCCCTCGTAGTGGTGGATCTTCCTTTCGGATCCTATCAGGGCAATTCGAGGGAGGCGTTGGTATCGAGCATCCGGGTGATGAAAGAGGCGGGTGCGCATGCGATCAAGATGGAAGGGGGCGAACCGGCCCTGGAGGCCGTGAAGCGTATCACCGATGCCGGCATTCCTGTGATGGGGCATCTCGGCCTCACCCCGCAGAGCATTTACCGTTTCGGCACATACCGCGTGCGCGCGCAGGACACGGAGGAAGCGGATACCATCCGGAGAGATGCGCGGCTGCTGGAAGAGGCAGGTTGTTTCGGCCTTGTTCTCGAAAAAATCCCTGCCGGTCTGGCGCGCGATGTGTCGAAAAATCTTTCGATTCCGGTTATCGGCATTGGCGCCGGCGCGCATTGTGACGGACAGGTGCTTGTTACCCATGACCTGCTGGGTCTGAACACCGATTTCAATCCCCGGTTCGTGCGGCGTTACGCGCATCTTGAAGAAACGATTACGAAAGCGGTGCAACATTACGTGCAGGATGTGCGCGCCCGCGCTTTTCCATCCGGAGAAGAAAGTTATTGACGGCGTGGCGGTTTGCTGCGTACGCGCAAAATGTGAGGAGGCATGCCCATGGATTCGAATCATGAAGCCCGACCGCTTATTCTTGTCAGTAACGATGACGGCGTGAACGCTCCGGGCGTCGCAGCGCTTGCGGAGGCGATGGTCAGGCTGGGGGATGTGTATGTGGTGGCTCCTCTTCTGGAACAAAGCGCCGTCGGGCATGCAATCACACTGCGCGATCCCGTGCGCGCTTTTCCCGTAGACGCGAACATGGGCGGGGCCACGCGTATCTACGGCGTTCAGGGCACCCCGGCCGATTGCGTAAAGCTGGCGATCAGGGAGCTGCTGCCCCGTGAGCCGGACCTGGTGGTCAGCGGTATCAACCAGGGAGCGAATACGGCCCTTAACGTAATCTATTCGGGTACCGTCAGTGCCGCGACCGAAGCCGCTATTCTGGGCGTCGACGCGGTGGCCGTATCTCTCTGCGACTGGGACGCCCACGACTACGAGGCGTCGCAGGAGATCGCTTTTACGGTGGCGAAGAAAGTGCTGGATCAGGGGTTGCCGCCAGGCATTTTGCTGAACGTGAATATTCCGCCCGTTCCGCTATCCTCCATCAAGGGTATGCTGGTGACGCGCCAGGCGCGTTCCCGCTGGAAAGAATCGTTCGATCAACGCGTCGATCCGAACAACCGGCCGTACTACTGGATGACAGGCACCTTCGTCAACCTTGACGAAGGACAGAATACGGATATAGCTGCGGTGCAAAGCGGACACGTTTCCGTGACGCCCATTCACTACGATCTCACGGCGCACGACTTTCTTGCGCCCTTGTCGGAGTGGGACTGGAACCGGTAGCGGTGCCGTGTTTATTCCGCTTTGTCCGACTCTATGTCGATCCGGTTCAGTCGCTCTATGACGATATCGGGCCGGCACTGCCCGGGATACCCATCTACGCGATACGCTTCCAGCGCTTCTTCTGCCGGGGGCTTCCGGATCGCGTCCGGTTCGCCGGCGGTTCGGCGATAGGCTTCCCGAAAGGGCGTTCCCTCTTGCACCATACCGATGGCGTGCGCAGTGGCGAACAAATCGGGAGATACGGCCTGGTCAAGGCGGGTCCTGTCGAAGCGCATATCCCGGAGGACCACAGCCATGGCGCCCGATCCGTTCGAAGCCGTGTGTACGGCGCGCATCACCGCTTCCTTGGTGAGTTGCAGGTCGCGATGGTAGCCTGACGGCAGGTTTGCCGGGAGAGAGGCCAGCAACTGCATTTCGGCAAGAATCCGGTGGTACGACGCCCGCACAAGTTCCGGTACGTCCGGGTTCCGTTTCTGAGGCATGATGGAACTCCCTGTGCTGTAGGTATCGGCCGGTTTCAGGAAACCGAACTCCGCTGTGTGATACAGCACAATATCTGCGGCAAGGCGATTGCATGTCGCCGCGATTTGCGCGAGCGCATGAACCACATCCAGTTCCAGCTTTCCGCGCGATAACTGTACGGCGGTAACATGCTCCTGGACTCCGTCGAAGCCGAGTTTACGGGCGATCTTTTTGCGGGGAAGCGCCAGGCCAGGGACCCCGTACCCTGCGGCCGACCCAAGAGGAGATACGTTGATGCGCTTCGCCGTTTCCTGCAATCGTTCGATATCGACCGTGAGCAGTTCGGCAAAGCCCATCGCCCATAAACCTGCCGTTGCGGGCATGGCGCGCTGCATGTGCGTATAGCCGGGCATCAGCCAGTCGTTTCCCTCCTTGCCCCACTGGCACAGGATGCGAACCATGTCCGCGGTTTGCCGCATTATTCCCGACAAGGCGTCCCGGAGATACAACCGCAGCGCGGCGAGCACCTGGTCGTTTCGGGAGCGCCCCGCGTGGATTTTCCTGCCGATGTCGCCGAGCGCTTCCGTCAGGCGATTTTCGATCACTGTGTGGGAATCTTCGTCTTCGGGGCGAACGGAGAGTTCCTGTTCCGCCAGCGCATCCAGCGCTTCGACGACCGCATCGAATTCTTCCTGTGTCAGGATCCCGATCTCCGCCAGCCCCCAGGCATGTGCGCGGGTTGCCTGTATATCGTACGGCAGCAGGAGCGTATCCCACCGGTAGTCCTCTCCAACGGTGAATTGCATCACCTGGTCTTCGAGGGCTGCGGCTGCATCCGATTTTTTCCAGAGCGGGGAGGACGATGGATGGTTCATGGCTCGAAGTAGGCTTCAATGACGGAACGATAGACCTCCACAGCGCGCTGCACTTCGGCGATCGGGATATTTTCTTCCGGGGTGTGAGACAATGGACTCGATCCCGGACCGATTTTGACGGTTGGGACATCAGCCAGAAATATCCAGTCTGACGCCGTGGGAGATCCGATGGGTTCGACATCGGGAATCGCCCGCAGACATGCCCGGACGATCCGTTCGTTTACATCCGTAGCGACGGGCACGATCCGCTCGCTATGCACATGTACTTCCGATTCCAGCGCATCCTGCACAATATCGATCAACTCCTTGTGGGTGTACGCCGGCGTCGACCGGATGTCGAGCGTGAACGTACACCGGTCCGGCACCACGTTGCGCGCCGAACCTCCTGTTATGTCGGTTACGGTAACCGTAGGGCATCCCAGAAAAAGATCCTCCCGGTCGAAGGCAAGGTTCATGGCGCGCTCGATGTCTTTCGCAGCGGCTGCTATGGCGTTTTGCCCGAGATGCGCCCGGGCGGCATGGGCCGTTTTGCCTTGCGCTTCCACGCGCAGCACCAGCAGCCCTTTTTGAGCGATGCACGGAACGAGGTTGGTGGGTTCGCCTACGAGAGCCGCCGTCAAGTCCGGCAGATGCGGGCGCAGGGTCTTGAGTCCATTGTAGTCCCCCCCCGTTTCTTCGCAGGCGGTCAGCGCCACGATGATTCGCCCGGAAGGCCGGAAACCATCGGCGGTCAGGGAAAGGAGCGCAGTGGTCATGGCGGCGGCGGACGCCTTCGCATCCACGCTGCCGCGCCCGTACAAGCGGCCTTCCGATTCGACCGCGTCGAATGCGCCGTGCGGATGATGCTCCGACGGAGGCACCGTGTCGAGATGGGTATTCAGCAACAATACATCGTCGCCTTCTCCGAATCCGAAGAACACGTTATCGTCGATGCGGCCCGTTTCAATCCCGTGTTGCGCCACATACTCCTCCATGAACCCGGCGGCGTTTTTTTCTTCGCCGCTGAGGGAAGGGATGCGCACGAGCTCCTTCAAAAGCGCTATGACGTCTTTATGAGGCTGCATTGCAGGGGCAGGGGGTTGTAAGCGTCAATGCATAATGCGGGTACCCGTCGAGGGGTCCCGGATACCTTCCGGGGACACGATGAATACGTTCGGAATGCCGGCATTGAGCGCGGCGAAGCCCACATCGATCTTTACGCGCATTCCGTCGGTGATCCACCCTTCCTGTACGCCCCGGGAGCATAGTCCGGCGCGGAGGGAGGATATATGGGAATCCGGATCAACAGCGTTTCTGCGAATGCCGCCGACTTCCGTGACGAGCAGGTATTCGTCCGCCTGCAAGGCCTCCGCAAGGGCGCAGGAGACCGTATCGGCGTTCACGTTGTACAGCTGCCCCGCATGGTCGATACCAAGTGGCGCGATTACCGGGACATACCCCAGATCGAGCAGGCTATCGAGGAGTTCCGTATCGACAGATGCAATATCCCCGACCCATCCGAAGTCAATCGTTTCCCCGTCGACATTCCAGGGAGGCCGTTTTGTAACGCGCACAAACGGACCGTCGGCGCCGGACAACCCAACAGCCCTGAGTCCGTGTCTGACTGCACTGGCCACAAGCCGCCCGTTCAACTCGCCGCGCAGGGTCCATTGCACGATTTTCAGGTCGGCGTCGGTAGTGATACGACGACCATGCACCATGCGCGGGGTATGGCCGAGCTGCTCGGCAACCTCCGTAGCGCGGATCCCGCCGCCATGCACGACCACGACCCGTCCGCTCTTCGCGCGGTGCGCCACGGAGGCCCAAAGCGTATCCAGAGGCTCGTCGCGCAGGACGGGTGCGCCTCCCATCTTGATGACGGTCGTTTTCATCAGAGCCCCCAGACATACTCGAGGATGGCTTTCTGTGCATGCAACCGGAATTCGGCCTGTTCGAGGTGAATGGCGCCCGGTCCGTCCAGGACATCGTCTTCGACGACCACATTGCGGCGTACGGGCAGGCAATGCATGAAGCGCGCCTCTCGCGTTTTCTGCATCCATTCCGTGGTAATACACCAATCCCGCAAGTTTTCCCGTCGCGCCGCTTCATGCTCCGGGTCGGAATAGACGAGCGGTCCGCTCCATGCCTTGGCGTACACGATATCCGCGCCGTCGAAAGCCTGTTCACGGTTATCCGTCTCCTCGACCTGTGCACCGTAGGACCGGGCCATTTCCATGATTCCGTAATCGAGCGCATACTCGTCAGGTCGCACCACCGTTACGTTCATCCCCGACCGGGCAGCCATCAGCACGGCGGAATTGGGCACGGCCATGGGGAGCGCCCTGGGGTGATACGCCCATGCCAGCACAAACTTCTTGCCGCGCGGATCGCCCAGTTGCCGCCGGATGACCGCGGCGTCGGCCAGCGCCTGACATGGATGATAAAAGGCGGATTCGAGATTGACGACCGGTACGGACGAAGCCGAGGCGATGGTGCGGATGAGCCGTTCCTCCCGGTCTTTGTTGAAACTTTTGAGGGAGGCGAAAACCCGTACGCCGAGGGCGTCGTAGTACCTCGAAAGCACGCCGATGGCTTCCCGGATATGCTCTGCCTCCTGACCATCCATGACGGCGCCCTGCTCGAAGGCGAAACGCCATGTTTCCTGCCCGGGGGTGAGCACGGTCGAGTAGGCTCCGAGTTGCGCTGCCGCCAGTTCCATGGAGGTCCTGGTGCGCAGCGAAGGGTTGAAAAACATGAGCGCAATACTACGCCCCCGGGCGGCATCCGTCCATTCTCCGCCGTTTTCGTAATAGTACAAGGCCCGCTCCACAGCCGCATTCCATATCACGCGGTTGAGGGATTGCCAGTCGATCAGGTGTCTCATGTATCGATATCTACGGTTTGACGGATGTTCAGTGCGGACGAAAGCGCCTCACAGAACGTATCCAGTGCTTCGAAGGGAGTGTTAATCGGGGGCATGAGCCGGATCACGTTCGGATCGTCTGCTCCGCCTGTAAGAATGCCCTGTTCAAACAGCGCCGCCCGAATCGGAGAAGCAGGGCGGTCCAGCACGATGCCGATGAGCCCGCCCCGTCCGCGTATGCTGCAGTCGAGCGGCTCCAGGCCGCTGCGTATGCGTTCGAACAGGTTGGATGCTCGTGGCATGAGATTCTCTTCAACCAGTGTTTGTAGCGTAGCCTCCACAGCGGCCATGGCTATCATCCCGCCTCCGAAGGTTGTTCCCTGGTCGCCTAACTTCACGGTCGATGCGATCTCATCGGAAAGAAGCACGGCGCCCACCGGCACGCCTGCTCCAAGGCTTTTCGCCAGCGAGATGCAATCCGGGCGGACTCCGTACTGCGTACTAATGGAAAAGGTACCCGTGCGCCCTACCCCTGTTTGTACTTCGTCGAAGAGCAGCAGGGCGCCATGCCGGTCGCATAGTTCCCGCAGCGCGCGGTAATATGTTGCCGGCGCCTCGACCATACCCGCCATGCTCTGAATAGGTTCGAGGAGCACCGCCGCAATATCGTCCTGTGTTTCAAACGCTTCCTCGACAGCGGCGGCGTCGCCGAACGGGACGAATGCGGTTGCCGGAAGCACGTCCCGGTACGGCGCCCGGTACGCATCTTTCCATGTTGCAGCGAGGCAGCCGAGGGTGCGTCCGTGAAACCCGCCCTCCATGGCAAGGATACGCGGTCGTCCGGTGTGCTTGCGCGCCAGTTTGAGCGCCGTTTCGTTTGCCTCGGCCCCCGAATTGCAAAGGAACACGTGCTGGAGTCCTTTCGGGGCGAGGGTCCCGAGGCGCTCGAGCGCGCGGGCTCGCGTATCGTTGTAGACGGTATTGGAATAAAACAGGAGTTGTCCGGCCTGCTTCCGGATGGCCTCCACAACCCGGGCGGGACTATGCCCCAGAAGCGCCACGCAGTGCCCCCCGTACAGGTCCAGATATTTTTGCCCGTCGGCATCCCATACGTAACTGCCTTCGCCCCGGGCGAGCACAATGGGCATGCGGGCGTACGTGGGGATCTGGTAGAGGTTTTCGAGTGCGATCGCTTCCTGCGTAGTCATAGTATATAGAGGTATATAGCGCGCGTTTATTATTGCGCCTTCGAGGCGGGAAGAAGACCGGTCGTTTCGGGCAAGCCGAGAAGAAGATTGAGATTCTGGATGGCTTGTCCGGCAGCCCCCTTGATCAGGTTGTCCTCCGCAAAGCCGACCAACAGGCGCCCGTCCCGGACGATCCATCCGATGTCGCAGAAAGGCGAGTGCACCGCAAACCGGAGTTCCGGGAGTTCGTCCGCATAGAGCCGCACAAACGGGCAGTCCGCATAGGCTTCCGTATACCATTTTTCCACATCGGAGGCCGCGGCGTCTGCGGGAAGCGGAATATCCGCTACGCCCCAGATGCCGCGTGTCCAGGGACCGGAAACGGGCACGAAACGGATCACCGTATCCGGCGCCAGCACCTGCTTTATTTCGGGGAGATGCTGGTGACTCAGCGCCTTGTACGCCCGCACGTTGCCGTCCCGGGTCGGGAAGTGCGTGGTGGCCTTGGGGCGCGCTCCCGAGCCCGAAGCGCCTGTCCAGGCTGTCACAAAGGCGTCTACGGCTTCCATATGCTGCGTAACCGGCCACAACGCCAGGCTGAGGGCTGTCGCAAAACAACCCGGATTCGCAATACGCTTTGTCCCCGGGGGGTACGGCGCGCAAATTTCCGGCAGGCCATATACGAATGACGGGAGCAGGTCGGGCGCCGGATGCTCGAAATCGAACCATTTTTCGTACAGGGAGACGCTCCCAAGCCGAAAATCGGCGCTCAGGTCGATCAGTATCCCATCGAACCCATCCGCGAACAACTTCGCTGCGAGTCCGGCGCTTTTGCCGTGCTCGGCAGCTATGAAGATGATGTCGGTCCCGGCGGGGTCGAACTCGTTCGGATCGCTGAAGACCAGGTCCAGTTGTCCGCGCAGGTGCGGGTGGGCGCGCCATACCGGTTTCCCGGTGTATGCCCGACTGGTCACAGTGTGGAGTCGGGCCTCCGGGTGGGCAATAAGGAGGCGGATCAATTCGCCGCCCGTGTATCCTGCTCCGTGAAGCAGGGCTATCCGGTTATTCATGCGGGTGTTCAGGTGGGTGTTCAGGCGGGCGATTCTTGCGGTGCGTTTTCCGCATTGCGGCGTGCTCTATGCGCCAATAGGGCCTGCACGCCGTAAATCTGCGTAAATCCTTCGGCGTCTCGTCCATCCCACAATGCATTGGTTTCCCCGTACACAGCTACGCGCGGGTCGAACATCGAATAAGGACTTTCGCAACCCGACACCTCGACACAACCCTGACGCGCTTTCACCCGCACCGTGCCGGTGACGGCAGTCTGCGACGAATCGATGAGGGCTTCGATATCCCGCATTACCGGGTCGAAATACTGCCCTTCGTGCAGCATCTGTCCGTAGTAGTCCGCCAGATGATCCTTCTGGAAGCGTTGCCGGTTCGTCAACACGATCTTTTCCAGTTCGCGATGCGCAGTAAGCAGGATTGCCGGCGCCGGCGCCTCGAAGGCTACGCGCCCTTTGACGCCAAGAATCGTATCGCCCACATGCATGCCTCTCCCGACGCCGTGTGCAGCGCCCTCGGCATTGAGCGTTTCAATAAGCGTAACCGGATCGAGAAGCGATCCGTCGATGGACACGGGAAGACCTTTCTCGAAGCCGATCACCCATTCCTGTCCTGCGTCGGGCGCGTCGGCGGGCGTTACCGTATCTACCCATCCCTCTTCGGGGAGCGGGTTGGCGGAGGTGAGCGTATCCCCTCCGCCGATCGTGGTGCCCCACAAGCCCCGGTTGATGGACCACACCGTGGTTTTGCGAGGTACGTCGAAGTCGCGTTCCTGCAAAAAGGCTGTCGTTTGTTCGCGACTCAGCCCCAGTGAGCGGATCGGAGTCAGAATGTCCATGTCGTCGGCCAGCAGGCGCACGGCGACGTCGAAGCGAACCTGATCGTTCCCGGCGCCGGTCGACCCGTGAGCGATAGCCCGCGCCCCGGTTTCCTGCGCTGCATGCACCACCATGCGAGCCTGCGTTACCCGTTCCGGTCCGACGCACAACGGGTATACGCCGCCGCGCAGGACGTTGCCCTTGATCAGGTAACTGAGGTGATCGTCAAAGAGGGTCTTCCGTGCATCCACGAGGATATGCCGGGCCGCGCCGAGCGCCCGGGCTCGCGCCTCGACAATCTGCGCCTCCTTCTCCGAAAGACCTCCTGTGTTGACGGTCACGGTATATATAGGCTCGCCGCAGGTTTCTGCGAGATACGGCACGCAAAAAGACGTGTCGAGGCCGCCGCTGAAAGCAAGTACTATGGCCATCGTTATCGTGTAGGGAAAGATATAAAGACGGTTATAAAGACGGTGCGGTTGGACAACTATGGGCCCGCGCGGTACAAAAAAAGCGCTGACCCAAGTGAATCAGCGCTGTGCAGGCAATTTGGGCAGGGTTAATCCCCGCCGGAAGTTATGGTGAAGCGCTTCTCCACGCAAAAAGAAAGCATCCTCGTCGCAGGCGCGACGGGAACGCAACAAAACGACGGGTATGTGCGCAGGATGCATGCATGGGGCCGGTGAGGCGCTGCAGTCGTTAAATCGTACAGGTACATAATAACTTCCGCTTTTACACCTGTCAAGGGGCAAGGTTTCCGGAAAGGGTTTCTTTTGCCGGTTACAGGGCGCTCTCCGGGAGAGACATCGTGTTCTGCTGCGCGAATGCCTTTCCTAACGGTACGTTCCCTGCGCAGCGGCCAGCGTGTTTCGGAGCAGCATGGCAATGGTCATGGGGCCTACCCCGCCGGGCACGGGGGTGATATGCCCTGCCTGCTCCAGTACCCCGTCAAAATCCACGTCTCCCACGAGGCGATAACCCCGCTCTCGCGACGGGTCGTCGACCCGGTTGATACCCACGTCGATGACGGCGGCGCCGGGTTTTACCATGTCTCGCGTGATAAACCCGGCTCGTCCTATGGCGGCCACGAGGATATCGGCCTGGCGCGTTACGTGCTCAAGGTGCGGCGTCCGGCTGTGGCATACGGTTACGGTGGCATCCGTGCCGCGTTGCATCAGGAGCGCCGCCAGGGGCTTCCCCACGATATTCGATCGTCCGACGATGGCCGCCCGCTTGCCGGGAATGTTGATCTTCGCCCGGGCAAGCAATTCCATGACCCCCGCCGGGGTGGCGGACACAAACGCCGGGTCGCCGATCAACAGGCGCCCTACGTTCTCGGGATGAAATCCGTCGACGTCTTTCGCCGGGTCGATTGCATGGATGACCCGTTTTTCGGAGATATGCCCCGGAAGCGGTAACTGTACGAGAATGCCGTCTATGCTGTCGTTTGTATTCAGCGCGTGGATGAGTTCGAGCAGAGCCTGCTCGGATATGTCGGCGTCCCGGAGTATCGTTTCGCTTTCCACGCCGACTTCGGCCGAGGCTTTTCTTTTACCGCGTACGTAGGAGGCGGAGGCGGGATGGTCTCCCACCAGCACGACCGCGAGCCGGGGCGCGCGATGGCCGCTTGCGGTCCATGCCGCCACTTCTTCGCGAACTTCTTCACGGACGGCTTGTGCAACGGCGCGTCCGTCCATGATTTTGCCGGGCATCGTATCGGATCGGGAAGTGAGGGAAAGGGGCGCGCGAGGGAAGATATTGCGTAATATCCTCCGCGGTAAAGAACCTGCCGGAAGATACGGATTGAAAGATACGGACGGGAAGGGTGCGAGGGCAGAGATGTCCATGAAGTCGGGGTGATGTTTTGCATGGACTATCCGGATTTCCGGTGCGTTTGTTGCAATGCCGCCTCCGGGAAACGGTCTCTGGCCTCCTTGTTTTCGTTTCCCCAAAAAAAATTTCCGGTATCGGGAACCTTCGCTGAAACTCCTCTGTAGCAGGGACTTATGAAACGATGTTTCAGATAGCTCATCCAGAAGGGTGGAGGGTGCAGGCCCTTTGAAGCCCTGGCAACCGTCGCGTTCGACCGGTTAACAATCGGCGAATGAGGAAAGGTGCCAATTCCTGCCTCGCTCCGGCGCACTTCGGTGCAACGGAACCGCGCGAGGAAAGATGAGCGGGAGAGATTCTCTGTCCGTCAAGGACTTTCGCCTCTTCCGCACGTCAACGCGGAGGGGGTTTTTTTATGCCCTTTTTCGTTGGCGAAGGCTGCACCGCCCTGCGGCCTCCATCTCTTCGGGAAGAGCCGTCTCGACATTCTCACTGGCAACCATACTCTCACCACCATACCGAAACATCATGAGTAACAACGGACAAGCCGCCGGGCCCCATTTTGAAACCCTGCAACTTCATGCAGGGCAGGCGCCCGACCCTACTACGAACGCACGCGCTGTACCGATCTACGCCACGACGTCCTACACGTTCAATGACGCGGATCACGGCGCTAACCTTTTTGCGCTGAAGGAATTCGGCAATATCTACACGCGGATCATGAATCCGACGAACGATGTCCTCGAGCAGCGCATTTCGGCGCTCGAGGGGGGCGTGGCAGGTCTTGTCACATCCAGTGGCCAGGCCGCGCAGTTACTGGCGATCTCGACGATTGCGGAAGCCGGCGACAACATCGTGTCGACCAGCTTTCTGTACGGCGGAACCTACAATCAATTCAAAGTGACGTTTCCCCGGTTGGGCATCGATGTGCGCTTTGCCGACGGGGACGACGCCGACTCGATCGAGCGCCTGATCGATGACCGGACGAAGGCCATTTATCTGGAAACGGTCGGCAATCCCCGGTTCAATATCCCTGATTTCGAGCGCATCGCGAAGGTTTCCGAGCGATACGGCGTGCCCATTGTGGTAGACAATACGTTCGGCGCCGCCGGGTATCTGTTCCGGCCCTTCGACCATGGGGCGCACATTGTGGTCGCCAGCGCGACCAAGTGGATCGGCGGCCATGGCACGACCATCGGCGGCGTGATTGTGGACAGCGGATCGTTTCCCTGGGATAATGGCCGCTTCCCGACGTTCACGGAGCCTTCTCCGGCGTACCACGGCCTGAATTTCTGGGAGGCTTTCGGGCCCGAGGGCGTGCTGGGCGTCAATGTGGCGTTTATCATCCGCGCGCGCGTGGAAGGCTTGCGCGATCTCGGACCGGCGCAAAACCCGTTCGGCTCGTTCCTGCTCCTGCAAGGACTGGAAACGCTGTCCCTGCGCGTAGGCCGGAGTTGCGAGAACGCGCTTACGCTGGCTCGTTGGCTGAAAGATCAGGAGCAGGTCTCCTGGGTCAGCTACCCGGGCCTCGAAGACGATCCATACCATGCGGCAGCGAACAAGTATCTGAGAAACGGATACGGCGCAGTGCTTGCATTTGGCGTCAAGGGAGGCGTGGAGGCAGGTCGGACGCTCGTGGACAGCGTCAAACTGGCCAGCCATCTGGCGAATGTCGGGGACGCCAAGACCCTGATCATTCATCCGGCCTCGACGACGCACCAGCAGCTGGCCGCAGAGGAGCAGTTGGCCGCCGGCGTGACTCCGGACCTTGTTCGGGTTTCCGTAGGCATCGAACACATCGATGACATCATCGGAGATTTCGCGCAGGCATTCGCTGCAATCAATGACCCGGTTCCTGCTTGAACAAACCGGATCGATTCATGGCTGAGGTGTTCAGGCTTCCGACGCTGCAGCTCGAATCGGGGCGTACGATGACGGACGTACCCGTCGCCTGGTCGTCCTGGGGCGAGCTGAATGCGCAAGGCGACAACGCGATCGTCGTTTGCCATGCCCTGACGGGCAGTCAGGCGGCGGACGAGTGGTGGGGACCGCTCATCGGACCGGATCGAGCGCTCGATACGAACCGGTTCTTTGTCGTTTGCCTGAATGTGCTTGGGTCGCCGTATGGTTCGGCCTCGCCGGTCTCGAACAACCCCGAGACCGGCGAGCCGTACGGCCGCGAATTTCCGGCCGTGACCATTCGCGACACGGTGCGGGCACACCGTCAGGCGCTGGAGGCGCTTGGCGTACGCCGGGTGTTGTTCGCCCTGGGGGGGTCCATGGGCGGCATGCAATCTCTCGAATGGGCCTTCGAGGACGATTTCGTGGACGGCATCGTACCGATCGGAGTAGGGGGACGGCATTCCGCGTGGTGTATCGGATTCAGCGAAACCCAGCGGCAGGCCATTTATGCGGACCCGGCCTGGAACGACGGGCAGTATGCGGAACAGCCCCGGAAGGGACTGGCGACGGCGCGCATGATTGCGATGCTGACGTACCGCTCTTCGGGTTCGCTGACCCGGCGATTCGGACGCAGTTCCCAGGAGGGCGCGGAAGATATGTTCGCTGTCGAGAGCTACCTGCACTATCAGGGCGCCAAGCTGGTGGACCGGTTCGACGCCAACTGCTATGTGCATCTTACTCGTCAAATGGATACGCACGATGTCGCCCGCGGGCGAGGCGCGTACGAAGAGGTACTGCGCAGCATCGACAAGAAAACATTGGTTATCGGCGTCGATTCCGATGCGCTGTATCCGTTGGCCGAACAGGAAGAACTGGCCTCGCTGATTCCAGGCGCCCGGCTCGAGGTCGTCCGTTCGCCGGATGGACACGATGCTTTTCTGATCGAATTTGAACAATTGGGGCGGTTTATCCGCACATGGATGGAGCAGGAATTGCGGCGTCCGGAACCGCCGGGCGCGTGCGCGGTTCGGAGCGAGAAGTTTATTGGCGTCTGAGGCGTGCACCGCCGTGACGGTCCGCGCCAACAGGTTGTTTGTCCGGAGAACGCTGCAACCGGGCGATATCGAGCGGCGTCGCAATGCAAGAAGGCAATTTGTCGGTACGAGCTATGAAGGAAAAGCTGAGGGTGGGCATTCTTGGCGCTACCGGTGCGGTGGGCCAGAAATTCATCGAGGTGCTTGACGGGCACCCCTGGTTCGAAATTACGGCCCTGGCTGCATCGGAGCGTTCTGCCGGCAAGCGGTACGCGGATGCTGCGAACTGGATCGGGTCGGCGTCTATCCCGCCGGACATTGCGGACATGGAGGTTGTGGCGGCGGTGCCGGACCTGGAGGCCGATTTCGTGTTTTCCGGGCTGGATGCATCCGCGGCGGGCGACATCGAGGCGCTTTTTGCGCGGGCGGGATACCCTGTGATCTCGAATGCGCGCAACTACCGCATGGCGGAGGACGTTCCGCTTCTTATTCCCGAAGTCAATCCGGACCATACGGCGCTGGTCGATCGTCAGGATCGCGGAGACGGTTTCATCGTCACGAATCCGAATTGCAGTACGGTCGGTCTTGTGTGCGCGCTCAAGCCGCTGTTCGACCGTTTCGACATGGACGCCGTACATGTGGTCACCATGCAGGCGCTTTCCGGGGCCGGGCATCCGGGCGTATCGTCGCTGGACGCTCTCGGCAATGTGGTCCCGTATATCGGCGGCGAGGAAGACAAGGTGGTCACGGAGCCGACAAAACTGCTGGGTCGGCTGGCGGATGGGCGCATCGAGCCGGCGGCGCTTCGCATAAGCGCGCAATGCACGCGGGTTCCGGTTCTTGAAGGACACCTTGAAGCCGTTTCGGTGCGGTTCCACGATGCGGTTTCTGCAGAAGACGTCAAGGAAGCCCTGCGGACCTGGCGTACTCCGATCGCCGGATACGATCTGCCGTCTGCGCCGGCGCGGTTCATCGAAGTGTTCGAGGACGAGCGCTTCCCTCAGCCTCGTCGTCATGTCGGGCTTGGACGGGGCATGACGGTATCGGTCGGGCGCATCCGCCCCTGCGAAGTGCTGGACGTAAAGTTTATCGTGCTTTCGCACAACACGATCCGGGGCGCTGCGGGAGGGGCTGTGCTGAATGCCGAATTGCTTGTCAAGCAGGGGCGTCTCGCGAAACGGGAAGAAGTCGCCGAGGCAGTTGCAGGGTAACGGCGCCGCCTGCCTTGTTTCCGCGATTTCCGGGGTTTTTCCTTCGCTGCGCCGGGCCATTACGGGGAACATGGATATACGCATTACGTTTGCATAGGCCGCTTCGTTTTCCGGAGTGATCGGCGCACCTGATGTTGCATATGAAAGGCGCCCATGCGGAAGTAGCTCAGTTGGTAGAGCATTTGCTTGCCATGCAAAAGGTCGCGGGTTCGAATCCCGTCTTCCGCTCCGTATTGTTGCCGAAAGGCTTCATGCGCAAGTAGCTCAGTTGGTAGAGCACTCCTCTGCCATGCAATAACATATATACGCTGTCTGTGGCCTGATCCGATCGGGCTCGGGCCACGGCGGCCTTTTAGTTCGTTGCCCGCCATGTCCCGGCACAAATTCTGACGGCGCGGAAACAATGAGTAATCCCCCCTCACAGGAGCAGGCCCCGACGCCCATCTGGTTCAGCACGCCCGATCTGGATGCGCTCTCCGAAATAACGGCCGGTACGTTGGCCTCGCATCTTGGTATCGAGTACACGGAGATCGGCCCTGATTTCCTGCGCGGCACGATGCCTGTAGACGAGCGCACCATGCAGCCGCAAGGCATCATGCATGGAGGCGCATCCGCTGCCTTTGCGGAAACGCTGGGGAGCGTGGCGGCCCATCTGTGCGTGGATCGGACCAGGAAGCGTTGCCTGGGACTCGATATCTCCGTCAATCATATCCGGCGCGTCGCTGCCCCCGGCAAGGTTACGGGGACGGCGCGGCCTCTGCATATTGGAGGAATGACCCACGTCTGGGAGATTCGCGTCGAAAATGTCGCCGGCGCCCTGGTTGCTGTGAGCCGCCTGACGATCATCGTCCTTACGGTGCCGATACGTTATTCCTGACGCCTTCCGCAGCCAGGACCTGCTCTTCCTGTAAGGAGGCGGTTTTCCTGCTTAGCCTACCTCGTCCGGAGCGCAATTTCCCCATGCGACGCCCGGGCATACAGTTCGGAGCCGCCTCCATTTACGCGCCCCTGCACTTCTTTCTCCTTGCGCGTTCCCTCGAATGGGAAGGCGTTGTCCATGGAAACGTCGGAGGCATTGAAATCGACGTCAAGCGCCGTACGCGCCGGGGCGGACAAGTCGATATCCCCATGCGAAGCGCTGAATTCGCCGCCGGTCGCCTGGACAAAATGCAGGCTGATGTCTCCATGCCGGACCGCCATGCGTGGATAGCCGTCCATTTCATGGACGTCAATGTCTCCGTGGGCCGTTCCTGCATCGATTTCTTCGGCGGCAACGCGGTTCATGGCCAGATCGCCGTGCGTCGTACGGATGCGGATGGTTTTTGCGGTCGCGTAGTCTATGTCGAGATCGCCGTGCGCTGCAGATAGATCGACATCCGTTGCGTCGATGTGCCGGGTGGACAGATCGCCATGTTGCAAGGCCAACCGGATACGTTCGCTACCCAACTGGTCGGTTTGTACGTCGCCGTGCGCTATGTTCATGGACAGCGAGGCGCCGCTTAGCGATCCGGCGTCTATGTCTCCATGGGCAAGGTCTATGTCCAGGGCGCCTTTAAGGGCGTGGATATCCACGTCGCCATGGGCTACATCCATTTTGGCGTCGAACATCTCCGGCACGGAAATATACACATGGACGCCTGCGCGCATGCGCCAACCTTTCCGTCGCCAGCTCCAGTTGCCTTCGGGGTCCGTACGCACGAACAGTTTGCCGTCCGCTTGCCCCGCCTCGAAATTCAGGTACTTGAAGAAGTCGCGTGCCGAGTCATTTATTTCCTTGCCTTCAAGCGTGATGCGAATGCGCGCTTCGCCTCCCTTGCTTTCTTCGATATGGATGTCGCTGTGAATCACATCCACCACCAGTTGTTCTCCAGGTTGCACGGAGAATGTCTCGTTGAACATTTCCTCTTCAACCCGGTCGCCGATGGGGGCCAGGCCGTTCGGGGCGGCGCGAGAGACGAACTCTGCGTGGTTGAACAACGTGGTTCCGGTGATGGCGAGAAGCAAGAATGCGCAGGCGCCGACGCCTGCGATACGGAGTGCGGAATGCATGGGAATGGGTGTTTGTTACGGGAGGATCGGGAAACGCGCTATGCCGAAACCTTATATTTCGGGCGCAGGCGTTTGGGGCGCGCGACGTACGCCGTTGCGCCGGTTTGCACTGGTTTGTACAATGCAAGGCCTCTACGCCGGGGTTCGGCGCTTTTTCGCTGGACAATACGGGGGCGTATACCCGGATTACGGAAGATTGGTTATAAGGTTACACCCGGAATGCGCATACTGACGAAAAAATTTTACGATCGGCCCACGCTCGAGGTCGCGCGCGACTTGATTGGCAAGCATCTTGTGCGCGTGCTGGACGACGGTACGGAACTCTCCGGCCGCATCGTGGAAACGGAAGCCTATACGCAGGACGATCCCGCATTTCACGGATGGGGTATTCTTGACCGGGAAACCGGGTTGCTCAAGCCGGAAGGCCGCGGGCGCGACCTGTTCGGCAAGCCCGGGACGGCGTACGTATACCTGACCTATGGAATGCACTGGCTGATGAATGTGGTGACGGAGGGGGAAGGCATTGGCGGGGGCGTGCTTTTGCGCGCCGCGGAACCCCTTGAAGGCATTGCGTCCATGTACGAGCGGCGGGCGTCGGCGCGCAGGGACATCGATCTTGCGAACGGTCCCGGCAAACTGGCTCAGGCTTTTGCTATCGCCGGGGCCTTGCACAATACTTCCATTACGAAGCCGCCCCTGTATGTGGGAGCATCCGGCGCCGGAGAGCGTCCTGCCGTCGAGACATCGTGCCGCATCGGTATCACCCGGGGCGTCGAGTTGCCCTGGCGTTTCTATATCCCGGACAATCCGTATGTCTCGCGCGGCGTGCCCAGCGATATCGTCCAGGCGCGGAAACGCAACAGGGCTTCGGCATAGGAATAAGGGGGATCCTCCGATCAAGTCCACTTCGCTCGGCGCTTTCTTTTCGGCCTCTGATCTTTTCGAATTTAATCAGAGGATACTGGAAATTCCGGCGTCCTCCTCCGCGGGTTTGGGCACATTGCGCCTTTCCCTTCGTTCACTTGCGATTCTCGAACTGTCAATGCATGGCGTCCTTCGCCTGCCCTGTCATGCCCGACCTGCTTTCTTCCAACGACATTCGTAGCGCCTTCCTCGATTTTTTCCAGGATCGAGGGCATGAAGTAGTGCCGAGCGATTCGCTGGCGCCCCGGGGCGATCCCACCCTGCTCTTCACGAATGCCGGGATGAACCAGTTCAAGAATGTTTTTCTCGGAACGGGCGAGCGGGACTACCGCCGTGCAACGGATACCCAGAAATGCCTCCGGGTATCCGGAAAGCATAACGATCTCGAAGAGGTAGGTCTCGATACGTACCACCATACGTTTTTCGAGATGCTGGGCAACTGGTCGTTCGGCGACTATTTCAAGAAGGAAGCCATCGGGTGGGCCTGGGAGCTGCTCGTGGACGTATTCGGGCTGACTCCGGATCGGCTGTATGCTACGGTGCACGAGGGCGACGAGGCATTGGGTCTGTCGCCCGATTCGGAGGCGGCCGATCTGTGGAAATCCGAAACGGGCATCGATCCGGATCACATACTCTACGGAAACTCGAAAGACAATTTCTGGATGATGGGCGACGAGGGGCCGTGCGGGCCCTGCTCGGAAATCCATATCGATCTGCGTTCGGACGAGGCGCGTCGGGCCGTATCCGGCAAGGAACTGGTCAACACAGATCACCCGGAGGTGATAGAGCTGTGGAATCTTGTGTTCATCCAGTACAACGCGCTGCGTGACGGGTCGCTCGAACCGCTTGCGGCCCGGCATGTGGATACGGGCCTGGGACTCGAGCGGCTGGTGGCGGTGCTGCAGGGGAAGCGGTCGAATTACGATACGGATCTGTTTGCGCCGCTTCTTGCCGGCGTGGCGGCGTTGTCGCCTCACGAGGAAATTGTATCCTACGACGACATCGATATTGCCGACGAGGCGGAGCGCGAGCGGCGCCGCGTAGCGATGCGCGTCGTAGCCGACCATGTACGCACGATCGCTTTCGCCATAGCTGACGGGGTGTCTCCCGGCAATGCAGGACGTTCCTACGTAATCCGGCGTATTCTGCGCCGCGCCGTGCGATTCGGTTATCAGGCGTTAGGGATGAGAGAGCCGTTCGTATATCGGCTCATCGCCCCGCTCGTCGAAAAAATGGGCGATTCTTTCCCGGAGTTGCGCATGCACCGGGAGCATATAGAGCGCGTCACGCGGGCCGAGGAGGAGCATTTCCTGAGAACGCTCGGCACGGGTATCGATTTCTTCGAGTACATCGCCAACCATGTAAAGGCGTTGACCGATGCAATCGAGGAGTCGGAACAGGCGGTCCAGGAAGCGGCGGCCCGGGATGGGGTATCTATCCATACGGTAAACAGCAGGGCGAGGGCGGACTATTCCGGCGAAGGGTACGATCGGGTTCGGGAAACGAAATCCGCTGCGCAGAAAGTGCTCAGTCTGCTGGGTTCCGATCGGAAGATGCTGGATATCCTCCGGAAGGCCTTCGGAAAGAGGCCGGGGTACGAGGCGTACAGGGTATTCATCTTTGCGGCAACAAGCGGCCGCATTCCCGGGGAGATTGTTTTTCTGCTGCATGACACGTACGGGTTTCCTGTGGACCTGACGCAGCTCATGGCGCGCGAGAAGGGCCTTGTGGTGCATGACGAGGATATCGCGCGGTATGAGGAACTCATGGCGAAGCAGAAGGCGCGCGCTCGCGCGGGAGCCTCGTTCAGGATGGCTTCGGATTCGAAGGAAGCATGGCAGATATTCGAGTCGGGAGACGATGTTGCGTCCGGGGATTCGCTGTTCGTCGGGTACACTTCCCTGGAAGCGACGGATGTCCGCATTGCTGCGATGCGCGTTGTTTCGCTGGAGACGAACGGGAAGGATGAAGAAAAAAGCACCCGTCCGGAGGCCCGTGCACAGTACGAACTCGTACTCGATCGCACGCCTTTTTACGGAGAAAGCGGCGGGCAGGTGGGGGATACAGGCGTACTGGATGTAGGCGGGGAGCAGATCCGGGTGCTGGATACGAAAAAACACCAGCACCGCATTGTGCACTGCGTCGACCGGTTGCCGGACGACCCCTCGGCGCCGGTGCATGCTGCGGTGGATGCGGATCGTCGACGCCGCATCGAAAAACACCATACGGCGACGCATTTGCTCCATGCAGCGCTGCGCGAGGCGCTGGGCGAGCATGTACAGCAAAGGGGCTCGCTCGTGGCTCCCGACCGGTTGCGCTTCGATTTTAGCCACTACGAGCGCGTGGCGCCGGAAATACTGGGGACCGTGCAGGCGAGGATCAATGGGGTAATTCAGCGCGATGTACCGGCGCGTGTCGAATTCGATGTGCCGATCGCGGAGGCGCAGGCGCGGGGCGCCATAGCGCTCTTTGGAGAGAAATACGAAGATCGCGTACGCGTCGTTACGTTCGATCCGGCCTTGTCGGTCGAGTTGTGCGGCGGCACGCATGTTCGCGCCACCGGCGAATTGGGTGTTTTTCGTTTTTTGTCGGAGGGATCGGTTGCAGCGGGGATACGGCGTCTGGAGGCCGTGGTTGGCGAGGAAGCGCTGGATGTGATCGAACAGGAACGAAAAGAGTTGGCGGGTATCCGGGAGCAGCTTGGGCCCGCACAGCGTCCGGCCCTGGAGGAAGTCGCCCGGCTGGTTGCAGAGAACAAACGTCTCCGGCGCGAAGCGGAGAGGCGCCGGGAGCAGGCGCTTGCCGGGCAATTGGAGGATTTCCTTGAGCAGGGGCGTGAGGTTGAAGGGATTCGCGTCATAACGGGCCGGATGGAACCGGCGCCCATGGATATGTTGCGCAGCCTGGCGGAAACGATGCGTGAGCGGATGGGCGAATCTTCCGTGGCGGTGCTGGGGGCTCCGGATCCTGAGGGCGAAAAGGTATACCTTGCCGCGGTGGTATCCGACGATCTCATCCGGTCGAGCGTGTTGAAGGCAGGCGATCTGGTAGGACAGCTTGCCCGCATCGTAGGCGGCGGCGGAGGGGGGCGTCCCGAATTGGCTACGGCAGGGGGACGCCGTCCGGAGAAGCTGGACGAGGTGCTGGCTGCTGTTGACGAGGCGGTTCGCGCCTTTCTGGAAGATTCGGGGTCCTGATCGTATTTTCGTCTTTGCGCAGGGTCTTGCGCAGCGCTCGCTTGAAAAATCTCTATCGGATGGAATGAATGCCTGCCTGTAGGGATCAAACAGTTGCGCACCGTTTATGCGTCCTATGCGTCGGCTACGCGTGAGCACGGCAAAAAGGACTGTTCTGGACGAACCGCACGAATACGTTATGCCGCATGCGGCGGGGCCTACGGATCAGGAATTAGTGGAGCGCGCTCGTACTGGAGACCCGCTCGCATTCGAGCAGATCATACACCGATATGAGGGACAAGTGGCTGCAACGGCGATCGGCATGATGGGAAGATGCCCCGAGGCGGACGATGTGGGGCAGGAGACGTTCATTCGTCTCCATACCTATCTTCACAAATACCGGGGAGATGCTGCGCTCGGTACGTACATCGTGCGAATTGCGATTAACCAGTCGCTCAAGGCGTTGAAACAACGCAAGCGGCGGAGGGAACGGTTTGTTCGGTACGATCCGGAGGTATTGGAATCTATGGGGCCCGTTGTGGAAGGGAGCGATGCGGTCGATGCACGGGAGCGCGAGCGATTTGTGCATGCTGCCCTGGGGCAAATAAATCCGGAGCAGCGCGCTGTCGTGGTGCTCCGCATGCTCGAAGGGTATTCGACGCAGGAAACGGCTGCCATGCTGAATGTCCCGGAAGGCACGGTCATGTCCCGATTGTCACGGGCATTGGATCGGCTCAAGGGGTTGCTTGGCCCCATGCTTCAGGAAAATCCGTAAACACAGAGGCACGCAGATGCTCACGGATAACGAAAAATTATTGCGATATATCGAAGGCGATTTGTCCGCTGCGGAGCGCCGCAACATGGACGAGCGCCTTGCAGGGGAGACTTCTCTGCGCGAAGCCCTTGACACGCTTCGTTTGCTGCACGGTACGCTTCGGACGACCCGGGCCGAATCCTTTGGGCCGTATTTCAGCGAACGGGTGATGCGGCGTTTGCAAGGCGTCGGGCAGGAATCGGGCGAGTCGTTCCACAACGTGCTGCAATGGGTATTTCTGCGAACGGCGACAGCGAGTCTCGTTGTGGCGGTTGCGTTCGGCGTATACAATGCGATTACATACCAGTCGCTGGGCGCCGCCTCGTCCTTTGTGGAAGCGGTGTTCGGGCTACCGTCCGCTTCGCTGATAGATGCGCTGTCCTACTCGACCATGTAATTAAGTTAAGGATATCCCGATCAAAATCACTCCTGATTCCGGATCGCTCCGGAAAGCCATGACCGCTCGTACGAAATCGACATTATTGCTGCTGGGTACGCTGCTTATCGGCATGTTGCTTGGCGTATTTATCCATACGCTCATGGTGGAAAACCGTATCGAACGCATCACCTCCTTGCGTTCCCAGGCAGGATTTGTGCGTTTTATGGACAAGATGATCGAACCGACGGACGACGCACAGCGGGCGGCCATTCGGGACGTGCTGGAGGAAACGGCCGAGAGGTTGGATGCGCATCATACGGGGAGCCGGGAGGCGGTCGAGGAGATCATGGAATCTTTTCGCGCCTCGCTGGATAGCCTCCTTACGGAAGAGCAGGTCAATGCGTTGAATGAACGCATGGAGCGGAAGCGGAAATACAGGGGAGACCGCGGGGGCAAGGATTCTTCTTCGTATCGTAGTCGCAAGGATTCTTCCTCGATACATCATGGGCGCAAGGATTCTTCCTCGATGCATTATGACCGCAAGGATTCTTCTTCAATGCATCATGGGCGCAAGGACTCTTCTTCGATGCATTATGACCGCAAGGATTCTTCTTCGACGCATCATGGGCGCAAGGGGACGTATTAGAGCGCTCCGGGGGAAGTCCTGATCGGCATGAACGATCTCCGGAGAATCCGGGATCGCGGTGCGTTGCAAGAGGCGGGGCGGAGGTCCGTATCGCATTTCCGACGCCGCCCCTGCGGAACAGATGCCCCCATCGCTTGTTGATTGCTCCGCCTGAAATCATGGTTGCCGGATCGTCTTCCGGCTATCGGGCAACGGAGGGGTGCCGGAGTGGTCGAACGGGGCGGTCTCGAAAACCGTTGTGCCCTTCGGGGCACCGAGGGTTCGAATCCCTCCCCCTCCGCAAGCGAATGGATTCCGGATTTTAGTCGCTGCTCCGGTATCTCATGAATTTTTATCGTATCCTTACGGAGATTTGCGCATCTTATCGTTGCGCGCAAGCACAGTGCGTCTGTGTTTATTCACACTCTTCATTCATCAACGGTATCCGAACATGAGTCGTTCAAACTTTTTGCTGCCGATGCTTGCAGCTATTGTTTTTGCTTTTGGCGCAGTGACAAGCGCCTCGGCGCAAGTCGGTGTGGGCGCGGAAGCCCCGGAAGGCGCCGATGTGCTTTTCGACGGGACGCGTGCCTCGCTCGATGCAAACTGGGAATATTGGGAAGGGCCTTGTTTTGCCTCGTCGATGCCCATCAAATGGAATGTCGTTCCGAATCATTTTGATGGGGGCGAGGGCACGGCCATGTCCAGTAAGGAGCCTTATTCAAGCACCTATGGACAGGCTGACATCGTCACGAAGAAGAAACCCCGCGATTTCCGGCTGCATGTTGAGTTTCTGATCCCGCGCAGCCGGGGCAACAGTGGAGTCTACCTCGATAACCGGTATGAGATTCAGGTTGTTGAGGGCGAGGAAGGGCTGCATGGCATGGCTTCTGTAATCAACGAACAGGAAGCTCCGTACGAGTTGTTCAACGGCCTGCAGAAATGGAATGCATACGACATCCAGTTTCGCGGCGCGCGCTTCGACGAAAACGGCGATCGTAGCGAGAAGGCGATGGTCACCATGTACTTCAATGGCGAGAAGGTGCATGAGAATGTGTCCATCAACAAAGTGTGGGGCGGTCCTTGCTCCGCGCTCGATGGGGGCAACGATGGCGGTAACGGCGTCACCGATGCACCGGGCGGCGTAAAGCTCCAGGCGGAAGGACACGATGTCCGGTACCGGAATATCTGGTTGCAGGAGACGAGCTTCGACGAGCCGGACACGAATTTCTGAGCCGTTGGCGCTGAAGGAACATCGGGCGTTTCTTGCTCTGGGCTCGAACCTCGGTGAACGGTTCGGTCATATCCGCTTTGCCGTGGAGCGATTGCAAAGTGCGGAGGATGTGCAGGTGGCGGATGTGTCTCCGGTCTACGAATCCGAGGCGCATGTATTGCCCGGCAGTGCGCCACAGCCGCCCTATCTGAATCTCGTGGTGGCTGTTCGGACCCGTATGGATGCCCGGACATTGCTTGCGCTTGCGCTTCGGATCGAGCGGGAAAGAGGTCGGCGGCGCCCGGAAACGATCCGGAGCGCTCCCGGCGCGGCCGATACTTCGCTCAGGTCATCCGTGTGGGCTCCCCGGACGCTTGACATAGATTTGCTCGTATTCGACCGGCTGCGCTTGTCCGCGAACGGTCTTTCCGTGCCTCATCCCAGGCTTGCTGCCCGGCGATTCGTGCTGCGTCCCTTGTGCGATGTGGCGCCCGATCTGTATGTGCCGGCGCCATTCGATGCGTCTGTCGGACAGTTGCTTGCGAATTGTCCGGATAAGGGGCGACTTGTCCGGTTGCCGCTCAAGGTCCTTTAATCAGAGTATCCTGTAAACGTAACGTCTTGACCATGCTCCTGAAAATCCTCGCTTTTTGTGTACTGGTGTACATGATCTTCAGGATATTAAGGGTATTCTTGCGGGCGATTGCGCGCATCGCGATGCCGGCGCAGCAGGAAGAAGGGAAATGGACCGGCCCCGAGCCAGAGGACACGTCGCACAAGCACGAGAATGTGGAAGACGCGAACTACGAGGATATTTAAGGATACTTTGATCAGCGTATCGCTCAGGAAGCGATCCCGATATCTTCGGGCTACAAGCGGGACATGTTTTTGCCCGTCAGCCATCGAGGCCGAACGTAAACGTTATCGTAGTGCGGCTTGCGATCGCCTTGCCGTCCTTGCGCGCCGGTCGGTATCTGTACTGCGTTGCGGCGGCAAGCGCGGCTTCCTCGAGGCCGTGCCCGAGAAGATCGACCGGTTCTTTGACCAGTCCATCCTCGTCGAGCAGGAATCGTTCGGTTACCGCGGCTTCCTCAACCTGTCCTCTGTCATTCACAAGAACCTGCACCACCAGTTTTGCCCGCACGCGCCTCCGCTTGGACTCGTTTGTATCCTCGGGCACTACGAACCGTATAGGGCGCGGCCCTGCCGTGACGCCGGCAGGCCGAGTCTCTTCCCCGATATCGGTTGCGGGCGCCTCGGATACGTCGAGAGGAAGTACACTGCCGGTAAGATCGAGTGCATCTTCCTCGGGATATTCATCGTCCGGGACCAGAATCGGCACCAGCGGCGCGGGAGGGGCGGGCGCAGACGCGGCCTGCTTCGTAGGCTGGATCTCCTCGATGTGGATACGTTCTGTTTCGCCTACGCGGTAGACCGGACGCAGGTCGGGCGAAGTATCCTGTACGGGCCAGACGCGAACGGCGACGGTGAGTACGACGAGCGTCGTTGCAAGGCACGCCAGAAAACGGGTGCGGTGGTTCGCGATATGGTACGGGTCGGAACGCGGCATCGACGGGCTGCCGGCAGAGGATTTTTGTTTCAACCCGCCTTGCGCGCAAGGGTTCGCCGTAGAAACCGCCAGCAAGCCTCCCGAAGGGCGCGTCCTGTGCGCGGCGACAGCGCGCTGGCGGAATTCGCCGGGCCTTAATGATCCTTTTTTATCCCCTTTTGAGTAGTTTTTATACCTTTTTTGTATAGTTTCTCTCCTTTTAAGGAGAGTTTTTACTCAAAAAGGGATTCTGAAAGCGCGAAAGCGAAGCGGTTTTGATCAAAGTATCCTGATACTTCAAAATGCCCGTGAAGGTATTGAGACCGGGCGCAAGGATGCCTAACTTTAGAGGATGCATTTTTGATCGTTCATAAACCTCGCTATGAAACAAGCGCCGATGAATGGCTCCCCGTGCAAGCTGGCCCTGGCGGACGGGATTGTTGTGAACGGATACGCCGTTGGTCACCAGGGTGAAACGGGCGGAGAGCTCTGCTTCAATACGAGCATGACGGGGTATCAGGAAATCATGACGGATCCGTCCTATCATGGACAGATCATGATGATGACCTATCCGCACATCGGGAACTACGGGGCGATGGATATCGACATGGAGGCGGACGCGCCGATGGTGGCGGGGTTCGTAGTGCGCCAATTCGCCGAGCAATATTCCAATCTGCAGGCGGACGAGTCGCTGGATCGTTTCATGAAGCGGCATCGACTGGTGGGGATCAGCGGCGTAGATACGCGCCGCCTCGTTCGGCATATCCGCGCGCAGGGGGTTATGAACGCCGTGGTTTCCTCTGTGGACCTTGACGACGAGCGGCTGATCGAGAAAGCGCGCAACTGGCCTTCCATGGATGGCCTTGAACTGGCTTCACGGGTCACGCTGGATGCTGCTGCCGATTGGTGCGAGGGGGACGGTCCGCGTATCGCGGTATTCGACTATGGCGTCAAACGCAATATTCTTCGGTCGTTCGAGGCGCAGGGTTGCGCCGTTCGTCTCTTTCCCGCTTCCACGCCGCTTCAGGAAGTGCTTGCCTGGGCGCCGGACGGTCTGTTTTTCTCGAACGGTCCGGGGGACCCGCGCGCTATGCCCGATGCGATAGCCACGGTTCGGGAAGCGTTCCGGACGGATATCCCCCTGTTCGGGATATGCCTCGGGCATCAGCTTATGGCGCTCGCCTCCGGGTGCGAGGTCTACAAGATGTTCGTTGGACACCGGGGGGCCAATCAGCCGGTGCAGAATCTCGATACCGGCCATGTGGAGGTTACGACGCAAAATCACGGGTTTTCGGTCCAGGAAGATTCCATTCCGGAGAAGGAAGCCCATATTACGCACCGGAATTTGAACGACCGGACCGTAGAAGGACTGCGTTTCATGAATCATGCGGCGTTTTCGGTGCAGTATCACCCTGAAGCGTCGCCGGGGCCGCACGACAGTCATTATTTGTTCGATCTGTTTTTGAAGGAAGTGCAAGAGCGCCGGGCTGCAACGGTGCGCACCACGGAGAAAGCAGCGGTATGAACAACAGCGCACACTGACAAGAAAAATCATTTCACTGGGGATCTATGCCCAAACGAGAGGACATTCACCGGATTCTGCTGATCGGTAGCGGCCCCATCGTGATCGGTCAGGCATGCGAGTTCGATTATTCCGGTACGCAGGCTGCGCGAGCGCTCCGCAAGGAGGGATATGAGGTGGTGTTGGTCAATTCCAATCCGGCCACCATTATGACCGATCCGCTCACAGCGGACAAAATCTACCTGAAGGATTTGATCCCGGCTTCGATCCGGGAGATTGTTGAGATAGAGAAGCCGGATGCGGTGTTGCCGACCATGGGAGGGCAGACCGCGCTGAATCTTGCCGGTACGCTTCAGGACGAAGGGTTCTGGGAGGCGCACGGCATAGAAGTTATCGGGGTGGACATCGATGCGATACGCATCACGGAAGACCGGCAGGAGTTTCGCGATCTGATGGAGCGCATAGGGATTGATCAGGCGCGCAGCCGCGTGGCGAAAAGCCTGCTGGAGGCGAAGGAGATCGCCCAGGAGATCGGAGAACTTCCCGTAGTGATCCGGCCGTCGTATACGCTGGGCGGGTCCGGAGGCGGGATTGTATGGACGCACGAGGAATTCGATCGCAAGGTTATGCGGGGGCTGGAGATGTCTCCGGTTCACCAGGTGCTGATCGAGGAATGCCTGTTCGGCTGGAAAGAATACGAGCTGGAGCTTCTTCGGGACGCCAACGACAACGTCATTATCGTGTGTCCCATCGAGAATGTGGATCCGATGGGCGTGCATACCGGGGATTCCGTCACCGTGGCGCCGGCGCAGACGCTCACCGACAAGCAATATCAGTGGATGCGGGATGCGGCGATTCGCGCCATGCGCTCGATCGGTACCTTTGCAGGGGGGTGCAATATCCAGTTTGCATTCGACCCGGCGGGCCGGCGCATGATCGTCATAGAGATCAATCCGCGCGTATCGCGCTCGTCCGCGCTCGCTTCGAAAGCCACGGGATACCCGATTGCGAAGGTGGCGGCAAGATTGGCGGCAGGGTATACGCTGGATGAGTTGCCGAACGAGGTTACGGGCACGACAAGCGCCTGCTTCGAGCCGGCCATAGATTATGTGGTGACCAAGATTCCGCGCTTCAATTTCGACAAATTCGAGGGGGTGGACGAAGAACTCACTACCCAGATGAAGGCGGTGGGCGAAGTGATGGCCATCGGGCGGACGTTTTCCGAAAGCCTGCAAAAGGCCTGGCAGGGCCTGGAGATCGGCTACAATGGTCTTGGCGCCGACCGCGAGGATGCTTCTCCCTCGGAGGTGCGCGAGCGTTTGGCCAAACCCCTCTGGGATCGGACACTCCAGATTCGGAATGCCTTCAAACTGGGGGCGTCCGTAGATGAGATTGCGGATGTGTCGAAGGTCGATCCGTGGTTTCTGTACCAGATTCGGGACATTGTGCGGTTGGAGGAGGCGATCGCGGAGCGGACCTTGCAGGAGATGGACGCCGAGTTCATGAACCGGGTGAAGCAGTATGGCTTTTCCGACATTCAGATTGCATACCTGCTGAATGGGGATGCGAACGATATGCAGGTTCGGGAGCACAGAAAAGCGCTCGGCGTGATCCCGTCGTTTCAGGTGGTGGATACCTGTGCGGGAGAATTTCCCGCGGAGACGCCCTATTTCTATTCTTCGTACGAACAGGGCACGGAAAGCATGGTGTCCGACCGCAAGAAGGTTATCATTTTGGGGAGCGGGCCGAACCGCATCGGTCAGGGCATCGAATTCGATTATTCCTGCGTGCATGGCGTAAACGCTGCGCGGGACAGCGGATACGAGGCCATTATGATCAATTGCAATCCGGAAACGGTCTCGACGGATTTCGACATTGCGGATAAGTTGTATTTCGAGCCGGTGTATTGGGAACGGGTGCTGGACATCATCGAGCACGAGCAGCCGGAGGGGGTCATCGTGCAGTTGGGTGGGCAGACTGCTCTGAAAATTGCGGAGAAGTTACACCATCACGGCATCCGGATTTTCGGTACGTCGTACGAAATGATGGATCTGGCGGAGAGCCGGGGTAAGTTTTCGGAGGTGCTCAAGGAACTGGAGATACCGTTTCCGCCCTATGGCATGGCGGTGACCGTGCAGGAGGCTGTGGCTACCGCCGAGCGTATCGGGTATCCTATTCTGATTCGTCCGAGTTATGTACTGGGCGGACAGGGAATGCGCATTGCGATCAACAAGGAAGAAGTACAGCACTACACGAAAAAAATCTGGACGCTGTTTCCGGACAATCATGTGCTGCTTGATCTGTTCCTGGAGAATGCCATCGAAATGGATGTAGATGCGGTGCGTGACGGGGATGAGACGTGGATTGCGGGGATCATGCAGCATATCGAGCCGGCAGGGGTGCATAGTGGAGATTCGACGGCGGTGCTTCCCCCGTTTTCTCTGTCGGAGGAGATTTTGCAGACCGTACGCGCGTATGTGCGCGACATTGCCGACCGGCTGGATATTATCGGGGTGATGAATGTGCAGTTTGCTATCAAGGACGGGATCGTTTATTGCATCGAGGCGAATCCGAGAGCATCGCGGACCGTGCCGTTTGTGGCGAAAGCGACGGGAATCCCTGTGTCCGATATCGCCACAAAGGTGATGCTGGGCCAGAAGCTTGCCGCTTTCCGAAAGGCGGGGCAGCTCACTTCGAGCCTCGAAGGGTTTGCGATCAAGGAACCCGTGTTTTCGTGGGATAAATTCCCCGAGGTGCCGAAGGAACTGGGTCCTGAGATGAAATCTACGGGCGAAGCGATTGCGTTCGTGGACGCGCTGAGCGACGAGCACTTCCAGCGCCCGTACGAAATGCGGAATCTGTATTTGAGTCGATAGGGGGTTGCGTGGTTGCGCGTGAAGGATACGTGATCACAGGTATCGCCCTCGCGGTTGGCGCGGGGCTTTCCGCCGGTATCGTCCTGTTTGTATCCGTATCGTGGGGTATACTGTGCCTGGTTGCTGCGGCGTGCGTCGTCGCAGGGGTTCTGCTTTTCTTTCGCGACCCTGCCCGCACGCCCCCGCCTGCTTCCGATCGACTGGTGCTGGCGCCGGCGGACGGCAGGGTGGTGGTCGTGGAGCATGCGGTTTCCGAGCCACTGTACCTGGGGGGCATGGCGCAAAAAGTGTCTATTTTCCTTTCCCTGTTCGATGTGCATGTAAACCGCATTCCGGTGGATGGGGTGGTCGAGCACGTGAAATATATCCCCGGCGAATATCTGGTTGCGTGGAACCCCAAAGCGAGCGAAAAAAACGAGCGTTCGGAGATCGGAGTGCGACACCCGTCCGGGGCGCGAGTGCTTTTCAGGCAGATTGCCGGTTCCGTGGCGCGCCGCATCGTGTATCATGCAGCGCGCGAAGACCAGGTCGAAGCAGGGCAGCGTTTCGGGATCATAAAGTTCGGATCGCGGATGGATGTGTTCGTGCCCCAGGATGTGGCGCTGAAGGTATCCGTTGGGGATCGCGTGCGTGCGGGAGAAACGATTCTTGGACGATTTCCGACTCCGGGGCGTGAGCCATGACGAACGGCGATTCCGACGAAAGGAGGAGGGCAGGGTCCCGTACCGCCGTCCCTTCGTTTTTTACCCTGATGAATCTTCTATCGGGGTACCTTGCCGTGGTGCAAACGATCGAGGGGCGCTTTGACTATGCCTGCTGGCTTATCGTGCTGGCGGGACTGTTCGATGCGCTTGACGGTATGATGGCGCGCCTTACGGACAGTACGAGCCTTTTCGGCGTCGAACTGGATTCTCTCTCCGATATTGTGTCGTTCGGGGTGGCCCCATCCGTGCTGATCTATGTATTCGGGTTGCAGGAATATGGAGCGGTTGGTCTGATCGTTTCGGCCCTCCCGACGATATGCGGGGCCGTACGTCTTGCCCGGTTCAATGTGCGGTTCGATGGCGTGAAGCGGGATTATTTCATGGGATTGCCCACACCTGCGATGGCTGCGGTTATTGTGGCATTCATTCTGAATTTTGACGAGGCAGGTTGGTTTCACCGGTTCAGTCCGGGGGGATTGTCGGTTTTCATTCCTTTGTCGATCGGTTTGTCGATCCTGATGATTTCCACGGTGAAGTTCGATGCGCTGCCAAGACCGACCCGCGCGTACATTCTCGGTCATCCGCGCAAGACCGCGTTGTACGGAACAGGATTCCTGCTGATTATTTTCCTGCAACAGATCGGGTTGCTTGTGGTGCTGACCAGCTATTTGCTGATCAATGTTTTTCGGGCCGTGTACTCGCTTTTTCATGGAATCCCTGCAGAGAAGGACAAAGGAGGCGCGTGACAGGAGTACATGGCGTATCTTTCTGTACATCCACATGCTGTATCGTTCCTGTATCGTCTCGCAATTCCATGTATAAAGCCAGCGTCCGCGTCACTTTGCGATCCTCTATTCTCGATCCTCAGGGGAAAACGACCCACCACGCACTGGAAAACCTCGGTTTCGAACGGGTCGAACGGGTCCGGATCGGAAAATTCGTGGAGATGTGGATCGACGAACGTACGCAGGAAGACGCCGAGCGCATGGCAAGGGCGGCCTGCGAACAACTCCTCGCCAATCCGGTGATGGAGGATTTTGAGATTTCCGTAGAGGAAGGATAGGTCGTTGGGACCGCCTCGTTGCAGCCGAGGCGCTACACAACGGATATGCTCAGCCGTGCTTGTGCTGATGGTCGTGGCGGCCCTTGTGGAACACGACATGCAGCAACGATCCGCCAACGAATGCCTGATAGAGCTCTACGCCGCCGCCATGTCCGAAGAACTGGGCTCCCGCTGCGTACCCTGCCACTGTAGCCACAAGAATTGCGGCGATGCCGAGGGAGGCTCGCCCGAAGCCGTGTTGGGGCCGCAATAGCCACCAGATCGTAAGGCCCACCAGTACCCGGTGAAGAATGACAGCGGGTACGATACCGGTTCCCTGTGGTACGAGTGCGGCCCCCTCGAGCAACGCGTGCAGCGCCAGACCGGATAGGCCGACCAGTAGCGCTACATTGTCGGTCTGTGGCGCAAGCGAGGTCGAGAGGCGCTCGATGAGGGTGGGCAAACCGATGCCCAAGGCAAGTACCACCAGGACCAGTATGCCATGCTCGGCCCAGGCATGCGGAACTACCTGCCAGATAACGAGCGCCGGGACGGCGATGTACATAAAGCCGTCGAAAAGGCGTGTAGCGCCAGGCCGATCATGCAGCCACCCGTATAGCAATGCGCCCGCAATCGGGGCTGCGAGCGATCCGGCGAGCTGGAACATGGCGACAGCCTCTATTCATGCTGGTGAAATATCGCGTCGCTCGCGGACCTTTGTCCTGTACGGTCCGATTCCGGTGCAGTAACGCGAAGATATGCGTCATCCGTTGAGGTGGCAGTACCTCTTGACGGAGACATCGCTCTGTCTACTCGCCTTCGGGCGCTTCCCCGTGGTCATGGCAGTGATCGCCGTGCGGATGGTGCAGGCGACCATCGACAATATAATCTATGTGGTCGCCATGCTGCACCGCTTTATGCCCGCAGTCCGGACCATGCTTGTGGTCGCCATGTTCTGCATCGGTGTGGCTGCACGCAGGGCCGTGCTCGTGGTTATGGTCTTCGTGGGAATGACGATCTTCGGACATCCTTTTCGGTATTTTTCGCAGGGAGGATAACCGTTTTTCCTTCCTGTCAGGGGTGGATAGATAGTTTGGGGGTATTTGTACGGGCGCTTGCTGTCGGATGGTACACTCGCCGTAGCCTTGGGAGTATACAGAAGAGACTTTCTCCAATCAAGGTTTTTTCAGATCGTTGCGTAGGGATTTTTGTCGAAGGCGACATCCCTCGGAACCGGTTTCTGAAAAGGATGCTGGTCGAAGTGATTTTGATCAGAGTATCCTATATTGTTTCCGCAAATATTTTTGTGTCCAGATACATTCTCTCCGGTGTTGCATATGTTGCTGTCCGTTACATCCGGTCATGACCATAGCCACGACGACCACAGTCATAGCCACGACCACAGCCACAGTCACAGCCATAGTCACAGCCACGGCCTGGGCGGGCATGAACACGATCTGCGCGGGGCGAGCCAGCGCAGCCTGAAGAGTGCGCTTATACTGATTACCGGCTATATGTTCGTAGAGGTCGTCGGGGGTGTTTTATCAGGCAGTCTGGCGCTTCTCGCGGATGCCGGTCACATGTTGACCGACGCAGCGTCTATAGGTCTGGCGCTGATCGCCCTGCACTTTTCGAATCGGGCTGCATCGGCGGAGAGAACCTTCGGATATCGTCGCCTTGAAATCCTGGCGGCACTGATAAATGCGCTTACACTCTGGCTGATTGCGGGCGGGGTGGTCCTCGAAGCCTACCATCGGTTCAGGGATGTGCCGGATGTGGAAGGCGGACTTATGCTGAGCGTTGGTTTCATCGGCCTCCTCGTCAATATCGCAGCGGCCTGGATTCTCCACAAGTCAGCCGAGCACAGCGTCAACGTCGAAGGCGCTTTCCAGCATGTCATAGCCGACTTGTTGGGATCTGTTGCGGTGGTCGTATCGGGTGTGCTCGTTTGGGCCTTCGGCTGGACCCTGGCCGATCCTATCCTGAGTGTGATCATCTCTGTGCTCATTCTGTCCAGCACCTGGCGCCTGCTCGGTAAAGTGATTCATTTGCTGCTGCAAGGAACCCCCGAACACATCGATGTCTATCGTCTTTGCAGCGAGATAGAAGATGTGGAAGGCGTTATCCTGGTTCACGATATCCATGTATGGAGCCTTGCCCAGGACTACGATGTGTTTACTGCGCACGTTCTGATCGATCCCGAGGTCAAGGATGCAGACCGTACTTCCTTATTGCGTCGTCTGCAAAGGATCGTCTCTCATGACTTTGGCATTCATCACGTCACCATTCAACTGGAAGATTCGGCGGACAGCTGCACCGAACACCATCATGTGGATCACCTGCACGCGCACAGCAGGCCACAGAAGAATCTTACATGGATGCAGAAGTTGAAGAAACGTATACGGCGACAGTGAAGGGTACTGCTTTATGCTCCAATATCCCGCTGGCGCTTGTATTCTTTCATGGCGGTGACCGCCGCTTCGTCGACGAGATTATTTAATGCATTATCGGCGTGTCCCTTGACCTTGATCCATGTTATGCGATGGCGGGCGCTTTCCTGGAGCAACAGTTCCCACAAATCCTGATTTTCCACAGGTTTTTTGCCCGATGTTTTCCAGCCGTTGCGTTGCCAGGCGTCGAGCCAGCGTCTGTTGAATGCATTTGCAAGATAGGCGCTGTCGGTGTGGAGTTGCACCTGGCAGGGCTTCTTCAGATGGCGGAGCGCCTCCAGGGCTGCCTTGAGTTCCATCCGGTTGTTCGTCGTATATGATTCGCCGCCGGTCAGTTGTTTACGGTGCGATTTGTACATGAGCAGGGCCGCCCAGCCTCCGGGGCCGGGGTTACCGCTGCAGGCGCCGTCCGTGTAGATGGTTATGTTTTGCACGATCAGGTGTCTTGAAGAGGCGATGTTGACAGAACCGCAGCCGTATTGATCCGGTACGAAAGCGGAGTATACGTATACCTGCGCACAAGTATGAAATTCGTCGATTACGTAACAATTACCGTACGCAGTGGACGGGGTGGGGCGGGCGCCGTCGCATTCCGGAGGGAGAAATACGAACCCAACGGCGGTCCGTCAGGAGGAGACGGCGGAAACGGCGGTTCGGTGATCATCAAGGGGGACAGCAACCTGTACACCCTCCTGGATTTTCGCTACAACCGGCACCATTTCGCAGAAAACGGAGAAACGGGCGCAGGCAACAACCGGACCGGACGTTCCGGTCAGGATATTGTTCTTCGCGTGCCGCTCGGCACCGTAGCCAGACAGCGTGACACCGGTGAAATCATTGGCGAGGTGTGCGTGCAGGACGAGCGGCTGATTCTTGCGGAAGGCGGACGGGGCGGCAAGGGCAATGCGTTTTTCAAGTCGTCTACGAATCAGGCGCCGCGCCATGCCCAACCGGGCGAGGCGGGAAATGAGCGGGAAATTACGCTCGAGCTTAGTTTGCTGGCCGATGTCGGGATCGTGGGATTTCCGAATGCGGGCAAGAGCATGCTTGTTTCCGTGTTGTCGGCAGCGAAGCCGAAAGTAGCCGATTATCCCTTCACGACGCTTGAACCTTCGCTGGGTGTTGTGCAGGTAGAGGAGTACCAGTCGTTCGTGATCGCCGATATTCCAGGGATTATCGAGGGCGCCCACGAAGGCAAGGGACTGGGAATCCAGTTTTTGCGTCATATCGCGCGCAATGCCGTGCTGCTTTTTCTCATCCCTGTCGACTCGAAAGATCTGGCCGGGGAATACGATGTTTTGCTGCAGGAAGTGGCGGCCTACGACCCCGTATTGCTCGACAAACCACGGGTCGTGGCCTTGTCGAAAACCGATTTGTTGCCCTCCGAGGAGCGGATGCTTTTGCCGGATATCGTAGAAGAAGATTTTCCCGAAGGATTTGCACCGATGGCGATCAGTTCGGTGGCGGGCTTCGGGCTGGACGAATTGAAACGGCGGCTTTGGGAGGCCGTTCGGCAGAGCAGGGGGGATCAGGATTCCGAATGACGGGGAAATCGAGGAGGCGCCGGGCGTTGTCAGCGAGCAGTTCTTCTGTGCCCGGCATGCCGGATGACACAGAACGACGAGCACTCGTTGCGCTTTCGCTGGTTCCGGGAGTCGGATCGAGGCGTATGACGGCGCTTATGTCGAGCATGGGTTCTGCCGAAGCCGTACTTGGCGCTTCGGCAGCGTCACTGGCTTCCATTCCCGGTATTGGTCCGGATATTGCAATGCAGATCACAGCCGCCGATTACGGGGAGGCTGTCGAGGAGCAGTTTGTCCGGGCCGAAAAAGCCGGGGCGGAGATGGTGACGCTCGGGGATCCGAAGTATCCCTTCCTGTTGCGCCAGATACACGACCCGCCCGTGTTTTTGTGGATGCGGGGCAGGCTGCCGGTCAGTGATGCCCCGGCGCGCGCGCTGGCTGTCGTGGGCACGCGGCGCATGTCGCCGTATGGCTTGCGTGTTACGGGAGAGTTGACGGAGGCGCTCGTTCGGCAAGGGTTTTTGATTGTCAGCGGCCTGGCGTACGGCATCGATGCGGCGGCGCACCGGGCGGCTCTGGACGCGGGAGGCTGCACGATCGCTGTGCTTGGGTCGGGTATCGATCGGATCTATCCGGCGCAGCACACGCGGCTTGCCGAAGAGCTGATGGTCGAAGGCGCGTTATTGTCCGAATATGCGCTGGGCGCGATCCCGGAAGGGGCGCATTTTCCACGCCGGAATCGGATTGTGAGCGGACTCGCTTTGGGTACCCTGATCGTCGAGGCATACGAGGAGGGAGGCGCGCTTATTACGGCCAGGCTGGCGGTTGAGCAGAACCGGGAAGCGTTTGCGGTGCCGGGCAGCGTACACAGCCCGGCCAGCGCGGGCGTGAACCGGCTGATTCAGAAAGGGGAAGCCAAGCTTGTCCAGTGCGTCGAGGATATCCTTGAAGAGTTGGATATGGCGTCGAAAGCGCCAACCGCTCCCGTGAAGGACATCCCTGTACTTTCTCCGGAAGAAACAACCTTGTGCCAGGCCCTGTCCACTACGACAGGCCCCTTGCATATCAATACGCTGTGTTTGTCCGCCGGTATGGACCCGGCAACGGCGCTCGTGCATTTGCTGGACCTTGAACTGAAAGGGATCGTGAAGCAGCTGGGGGGCAAGCAATTTTTTCTGGTTGCATCGGTGGGGTCGTAAGGAGGATGTACGGATTATTCCGATATTTCATAGTCAGCATCCTAAAGAAACAGGTATGTCGATGGGTATTTCGGGGTTTACTCGACGTATCAAAGAACCGGATAGTGGATGAGAAAACATGGTAAAAGGGAAATCCGAAAAATTCGCCAATCCGACAGCCGGAAAAACGTTGTCCGAAGAACGGGTCGAACAGATCGTAACGCTCCAGGTGCCTGCCGGATATACGGAGTCTCTCCGGATTGACCGGTACCTTGCCCGGTTTCTGCCGAATGTTTCGCGCACCAAGGTGGGTAAGGGCATTGAAGAGGGACTGGTCAAAGTGAACGGTGCGACCGTCGGCAAGCCGTCTCACATCGTACAGGCCGGCGATACGATCGTATGCACGATATTGCGTCCTCCGCCGATCGAGGCGCAGCCCGAGCCTATTCCTCTGGATATCGTGTACGAAGACGATGCCGTGATCGTGGTGGACAAGCCCGCCGGCATGGTCGTGCACCCTGCGTACGGGCATCGCGCAGGTACGCTGGTGAATGCCTTGCTGCACCACGTCGGCGCCGGTCCGATAGGCGTAGACGCCGGTCCGGAAGGCGACGAGTTGCAGAACGACGACATGCAGGATGTCGGGCTTTCCGTCCTGCATGCGCTCCCGGACCGGGACGACGATCCGGCCATTCGTCCGGGTATCGTACATCGGCTTGACAAGAACACGTCCGGCCTGGTGGTTGTAGCGAAAGACGATGCCTCCCATCGCCATCTGGCCCGTCAATTCGCGGAACACACGATCATGCGGCGGTATCTCGCCGTGCTATGGGGCATTCCGGATCCGGCCAGCGGGCGTATAGAAGGAGATATAGGGCGCGATCCGCGCGATCGAAAGCGAATGACCGTCGTGCCTTCGGGTACGGGAAAACACGCGGTGACGCATTATGAAACGCTGGAGCGTTTGGACCATACCGTACTGGCTGCTTTTCGTCTGGAGACGGGCCGGACCCACCAGATTCGCGTACACGCGCAGCATATAAGGCATCCCGTGTTCGGGGACGAGACGTACGGGGGGCGAGCGTTGCGGTTTGGTCCGGTCTCGGCAAGCCGTAAGGCGTTTGCGCAGAATCTTTTTGCACGGCTCGGCCGGCAGGCGCTTCATGCGGAAACGCTTGCGTTCGTTCACCCCCGGACAGAGCAGAAGGTGTCGTTCCAGGCCGATATTCCGGAAGACATACAGTATGTGATCGAGCGCTTGCGCCGTGTCGGCGGGGCGGATCCTGGAGCCGGTTCCTGAACACGGGGCTGCCGCATGGGGAATCCGCACCGTGGCGAACAAGGCGGAATGCAAAACGTTAATTACAATTACGTCCGCTTGCTTGCATGACTTGCGTTTTGCAAAGGATACTCTGATTAATTCTCTGCGCATTTTCTGTGGCGAAGATCTGGCGGAACATACGCGGTACGTTCGATATCCTGCCTTGGCCCTCCGTGGCGGATGGGGCGGCTGTGCCTGGCAGTTCGGCCTGGCAGTATGTGGAGGATGTTATCCGCAAGACCATGGCCCGCTTTCATTTCGAGGAGATTCGTACGCCTGTTCTTGAAGAGGAGGGGTTGATTGTCCGGGGGATTGGCGAAGGATCGGATATCGTCACAAAGGAAATGTTTGTGGTGGAGCGGGGGAACGACCGGTATGTGCTGCGTCCCGAAGTGACGGCGCCGGTCATGCGCGCCTGGCTTCAGCACCATCTCGAACAGCGTGGCGGAGCCCAGAGGCTGTACTACATCGGTCCGTGTTTTCGGGCGGAACGCCCCCAGAAGGGGAGGTATCGGCAATTTCACCAGTTCGGGTGCGAAACCATCGGATCGGACGACCCGCGGGCCGATGCGGAAGCCATTGCGCTGATGCTGGCTATTTACGACGCCTTTGGCATAACGGGAAGCAAGCTTCGCATCAATACGCTGGGCCTTCCGGACGAGAGGAAACAGTATGTGGAGGCTCTCCGCGCCTGGTTGACTCCACGCAAGGACGCCCTTTCGGAGAGCGGGCGGCAGCGGCTGGACAAGAATCCGCTTCGTATCCTCGACACGAAAGACGAGCGGGAACAGGCGTTGCTCCGGGACGCCCCCTTGTTGATCGATTTTACGGGCGAGCAAACCCGGGAACGGTATGAAAGCGTAAAACAATACCTGGACGAAACAGGAATCGATTTCGTTGAGGATTTTCTGCTGGTCCGCGGGCTGGATTATTACATGCATACGGCATTCGAGCTTGAGAGTCCGGACCTTGGTGCGCAGAGCGCATTGGCGGGCGGCGGTCGATACGATCTGTTGGCGTCTGCATTGGGGTCGAATCGTCCTGCGCCGGGTGTAGGCTTTGCCGCCGGGATCGAACGGTTGCTTCTGGCGCTCGATGCGCAAGATGCGCATATTCCGGAAGCTCTTCCTCCGGACGTTTTTCTGGTGGCGCTCGGCGACGATGCGCAGCGATGGGCATTTCGGGAGGCCCAGCGCTTGCGGCGACAGGGGATATCGGCGAGTTTCGATCTGAAGGGTCGTTCCATGAAGGCGCAAATGCGCGAGGCTCACCGGCAGCGGGCGCCTTTTACGCTGATCGCAGGGCAGACCGAACTGGAGGCCGGAGTTGTTCAACTGAAAAACATGGATTCGGGCGAACAGGTGCAACTTTCCGCCGACAAGGCGCCTGAGCACATATCGAAATGCTTACGGGATGCTCGCGGGAGCGAGGATTCTGCCCCTGTATCTTCCCGATAAACGCTGCAAGACGACGCTGTAAACGATGTATCCGCGACTGAGTGACATATTTCAGGATGTTTTCGGCTTCAGTTTGCCGTTTCCTGTTTATTCGTTTGGCGCCATGGTGGCGGTGGGGGTGATCACAGGTATGTGGCTGGCGCAGCGCGAGTTGGATCGCATGCACGGCGTTGGGCGCATCGGCAGCGTGCGCGTGGGCGTGAAAGGGGGCGGTAAAAAAGGGCGTGCTGCGGTGCGGGAAACGGTTCCGTCCGCGCTGATGGGCACCGTAACCGTGCTGGTGGTAGTATGCGGCATTGCCGGGGCCAAGGTTTTTCACATTCTGGAAAACCTCGAGACGTTCTTTGCCGATCCTCTCGGTATGCTTTTCTCTTCGGGCGGTTTGACCTTCTATGGGGGATTGATTGTGGCCGGCGCCGCCGTTACGCTCTATGTGCGCAGGAAAGGGGTGTCGGGAGCAGCCTTTGCCGATGCGTTGGCGCCGTCTCTTATGCTTGCGTACGGCATCGGGCGGATCGGCTGTCACCTTGCGGGGGATGGCGATTGGGGCATTCCAGCGGATATTCTCGCCAAACCGGGGTGGATTCCAACCTGGTTATGGGCGGAGACCTATCCGAATAACATTCTTGGCGTCACGTTGCCGGAATCGGGGGTGTACCCGACGTCCATCTACGAATTTCTGATGGCGACGGCGTTGTTCGGGGTGCTGTGGGCGCTTCGAAAACACCCGTACCGCAATGGGTGGCTCTTTTCGTGGTACCTTGTTTTCAACGGGGTCGAACGGTTTCTCATCGAGCAGATACGGGTCAATAACACGTTCGATGTGCTCGGCGTGACGGTCACGCAGGCCGAAATCATTTCCCTTGTGGCGCTTTTGCTCGGGCTGGCCGGGTTGGCGTATACGTGGAAACGCAGGCCGGAGCAAGCGTTGCCCGGCCCCTCTTCCACTACTCCGGGGGTTCAAGCGGCCGCCGGCCGCTGAGGCGCCATGTCTTCCGATCGGAACGAAGATTCCCTGCTTGTCCTGGGGCGACACCCCGTCCGCGAGGCGCTCGAACGTACTCCGGACCGGATTGAGAAGGTATTGCTTCAGCGCCAGGGAGGGGGTGATTTGACGGAGATACGCAAGATTGCCGCCCAGGCCGGCGTGCAGGTGCAATTTGTCCCGGTGGGGCGGCTGAGGCAACTGGCGCGTGGCATTGCGCATCAGGGAGCGGCGGCGGTTATGGCCCCGGTGGCGTATGTAGCCCTCGATGATTTGCTGGCGTCCGTGGCGCCTACGCTTGAGGAAGTAAAACAGCGCAAGCCCCGGTTGCTTGTTCTTGACGGGATGCAGGACCCGTTCAATTTCGGGGCGGTGCTGCGTAGTGCAGTAGCTTCGGGCGTGGTTGGAATCGTTGTGCCCCGGAGCGGTATGGCCCCGCTGAATGCCGCGGCCATGAAGGCGAGCGCAGGCGCCGCCGGGCGTGTTCCCATTGCGCGCACCGCAAGCGTTGTCGAGGCTATCCAACAACTCAAGGAGCGGGGGTACTGGGTGGCGGGGGCCGATGCCGGAGGAAATATGAGCGTATGGGATATGACCTGGGATCGTCCCATGGCGCTCGTTATCGGGAACGAGGCAAAGGGTATTCGTCCTGCGGTTCTTACCGCGTGCGACTACCGGGTGCGTATTCCCATGCCCGGTCCGGCGGAATCGCTGAATGCATCAGTGGCAGCGGGTATTCTCCTTTTTGCCGCAGCGCGGGCAGACCCTTCTTCTCTGTGAGCGTACCCGTTTTTCGTTCCGGGCCATACCAGGGGGCTTGTCCGGAATGTCCTTTCGCAGTCGCCGGAAGCGGTTGCGCCTTTCAGGGACAGGGATGCAGGTCGCGCAGATAGCGCGGCGCTCCGTACGTCGCTTCCGGTTCGTTTTGTCTGATGCGCAGGAAAAGACGCCTTGCTGCGCTGCGCAGGCGGAGAGGGTATGTCATCTCTGCGAAATGCAGCCCTTCGGTCAGTGCTTCGCCGAGAATCCTGGGGGGTATGTTCTCTTGAGGGGCTTGTGCTGTATCTATTGCAGCTTGCGCTTCTTCCCCGGTTTCCGGCTCATCCGCATGGGTATATGCATGGAGCATACCCAGTGCGTCAAGTCCGGCTATCCGAATGATTTCGTTCCGGGAAGGCGTAATCAGGGCCGAACGGGCCACTTGTAATGCCTCGGGCGCGCGCATTCTGGCCAGCGCCCGAACGGCTTCTGCTTGCACGGACGGGTCTGCGTCGGTTTGTGCGGCGCGCAACGCCAATGCGATCAATGCAGGGCTGGATAACGCCCGATTGAGCGACGCGAGCACCGCGTGGCGAACTTCCGGTAAGGCGTCTTCATAGGCAGCGGCGAGCGCCCGGTCGGCGGCTCCGCCGGAGGCAAGGTGCGCCGTGGCTTGCACAATGGCTGCCCGCACCCGTACGTTCGGCTCTTCGCCAAACGAGGTGCGCAGCCCGAGAATCAGCGCAGGATCCGGCGGAAGAGAACGTAACGCCTGGGCAGCGGCGAATCGTGCGGCCGGGAAGGATGCATGGCGCAACTGGGCGACCCAACCCGCGGCCGGCTGGCTGGTCCGGTATTCCATGAACCGGTGTGCTTCCGACTGGATCGCAACGAAGCGCGGCCGGTATGGGAAGGGCAAGGAAAATTCTTCAATCCGTTCGTTCAGCGTTACCTCGAAACGTTCCGTCGTTCCGAGGGCGCCGGCTTCGAGGGTAAGGGCGATCGGATAGACCGCCTGGTTACGTTCGTTTTCCTGGATTTCTTCGATGCGTACGTGTAACATCTGGCCGTCGCTTTCGTATCGGAAGGAAAACAGGGGGCGATCCAGCCAGGTGCTTGCGATTGCGGAAACGTCTATGCCTGTCGTTGCACGGACGGTTTGCATCCATATGTCCCGTGCATACCGCATCGTGTCCGATTCGGCATGGGCAACGATCACGCACCCGGGACGTTCTTGCGCCTGCATGGCGTGGGTCGTTTCCGGACCTGTGCCCCAGATCCACAGCAGGAGCCCCGCCCGGAATATCCAGCGCGCGAGCAAGGCGGCCGAGGTCCGAATCATGCCGGGAAGAGGCGTGGATTCGATTGGACGCTGCATGGCTTTACGATTCCCGCTTCTCCGGCGCAGAAGGTGTAGACGCGCGCAGCGGAGGCATCTTCGATCCCTGGAGGACAATGCATAGCCCCCCCACGGAAACGTGCAACACCAACTGGGCGGCATGACAGAGCACGGCGTAGGTTGCGGCGGCTTCATGGCTGAAGGCAAAAAGATAGACGAGCGTCTGGATGGTAATATAATGATAAGAGCCTGTCCCTCCGGGTAAGGGAATGAGGATGCCCACCGTGCCGAGTATCATGACGATCCATCCGTCAAGCAAGGACAGGTTGTAGATTCCTGCCGTATTCAGCATAAGGAAGGGGATGTAGGCCATCAGCAGGTAAAGAAACCACATAATGACCGTGCTCCATACGATCCGTTGTTTTCGGGGAGCGCGAAGGATCGTGGCCATTCCTTCCCGAAATGCTCCGAAGGCTGCCGCCAGGCGCGGTTTCAGGGAATGTTCTTCGCTGGATGCGCCGGTTTTGCGGGGGCTTCCGGGCCTCTTTGCAAGGAATTTGTAGAGCAGGAAAGCGGCCAGTGCGATGGCAACGACGATCAGAACCACAGCCGGCAACGAAACCCGGTCAAGTTGTGCGGAAACCGGCTCGATCAGGAGGTCGCTCAGTATGGCTGTACGACCCGTCAACAGGAGAAAAACACTACCCAGGCTTATGCCGAGCACGATTACGTCGAGAATGCGTTCCGTTACGACCGTGCCCAGCAAACTGCTGAAGCGCAGGCGGCTATGTGCGGAGAGATTGGCCGCCCGCGCCACTTCGCCCAGCCTCGGCGCCGCAAAGTTGACCATATAGCCGATAATTACCGAGTAAAAGATCGGCTTTATTCGCGGGAGTCCGGGGGTGTCGGCATCCGTTTTTGCGTTAACGGGCTGTGCGCCGGCAATCTCCGGGAGCGCTTCGATGAGGAGCTGCCATCGCCAGGCCCGCACCAGGCTACTGAGCAACATGACGGCGACGAGAACCGGGATCCATGCATAATTGGCCGTGCGAAGAGCATTCGCCATGGCGTCTATATCGACTCCTCGCAACGCCAGATACAGCAGTAGCGCCGCGAGCACAAGGCTTGCTGTGTATACGAGGCGGTTACGCATGGGACCTCTTGTGCAAGGGACCGGCCATACTGCAATGCAGCTTTTTCGAGGGGTATTCCGTCAAGTCCCGGTTTGCATCGCTGCAGCCAGTGCTTCGATCAGCGCTTGTATGTCCCGCTCGTTGTTATAGACATGGGGCGAGATGCGGATGGCGTTTCCCCGCACCGACACGGAAATGCCGCGTTGGCCGAGAATATCGCGCAGGCGATCAGGGCCAACGTCATCGGCGTCCCTGGCCCGCAGCCCGAACAGATGGTGTACGCGTCCTTCCGGAGATTCGAGTCGGAATCCGAGTTCCTCCGCACAATCTGCAAGCGGCCGGGTCAGGTTCCGGCAGTACTCCTGAATGGCTGCCGGCGTCAGGTTCAGCACCAGTTCCAGCGCCGCCGCCAGCATGGGAACGAGCACGAAGTTGCTGCGCTCGCCCATGTCGAATCGGATGGCGCCCGGATGGTATCCATCCCGGTAATCGATGATATTGCCGAACTTCTCGCTTTCTTCCCGGCATATCCAGTTTTCCTCGAGGGGTCGCCCGGTGTGCCAGCGCTCGGAATAGTAGGCAAGGCCGAGCGAGTATGGGCCGAGCAACCATTTGTATCCGGCGCAGATCACTGCGTCGGGGCGGATGCGTTCGGTATCGAAGGGGAGGGCGCCCACCGATTGCGTTCCGTCCACGACCAGTGCTGCTCCTGTGTCACGGGTCCGGCGGGAAATGGCTTCGAGGTCAAAAATCGTCCCGTCGATCCAGTGTATGTTGGGGATGGCTACGATCGCTGTTTTTGCGTCGATCGCCTCTAGGATGCGCTCATTCCATCGGGTTGCTCGGTCCCCGGGCCCCTCTCCAGGGCCGACGGTTTCCAGCGAGGCGCCTGCTTCTGCCGCCATTCGGCGCCAGATATACACATTGCTTGGAAACTGTTCGTCCAGCACCACGATCCGATCGCCTTGCTCGACAGGCAGGTTGGCGGCAATGGCAGCCAGTCCATACGAAGCGGAGGGAATGATGGCTACGGAATCGGCCGGGGCGTGGATCAATTGCCCGAACAATGTCCGGAGCCGGTTGCTTTCCTCGAAAAAATCCACATGCTCTACCCCGGAGGGGTCGCGACGCTGCCGGATCCCGGTTATGCCAGCTTCTTCCACCTTCCGGGCCGTGGGGGCCATGAAGGCGCAGTTCAGATAATGGGTGTGACCTGGTAGTGAAAAAAGGTGCTTTTGACAAGCGAGCATCGGTCGTTTCGCGAACGCGATGGTTGTGAAACTGTTTTGCCCCGGGGGTTGTGGGGATAATGGAACGTTTCTGTGTTATGTTTTTTCCTTCAGGCGTACGACTACGCCCTGATCGCGCAGGAAACGTTTGGCTTCTGTAATGGAATATTCCCTGAAATGGAAAATCGAGGCCGCCAGTACGGCATCGGCACGCCCCCGGACCAGTGCGTCGTGCAGATGATCCAGCGTGCCGGCGCCTCCTGAAGCGATGACCGGAATCGATACGCTTTCGGCAATGGCCTGGAGCAACTCCGTGTCGTAGCCGTCCTTCGTGCCGTCGCAGTCCATGGACGTGACGAGCAGTTCGCCCGCCCCGCGTTGCTCGGCCTTGACGGCCCAGTCGATAGCGTCCAGATCGACCGGATTGCGTCCGCCGTGCGTATATACGCCCCATTGTTTCTCGCCTGTGCGTTTGGCGTCGATCGCCACGACGATGCATTGCGCTCCAAACGCTTCGGCGCCCCGCGAAATCAAATCCGGGTCGCGGATGGCTGCAGAGTTGACGGATATCTTGTCGGCGCCTGCGTGAAGCATGGCTCGCATGTCCTCGACCGTCCGGAGTCCGCCGCCGACCGTCAGGGGGATAAACACCTGGTCGGCAGTGCGCCGCACCACATCATGCATGATCCCCCGGTTTTCGTGCGTGGCCGTGATGTCCAGAAAAACAAGTTCGTCGGCGCCTGCTGCGTCGTAAAATCGCGCTTGTTCGACCGGGTCGCCGGCATCCACGATATCCACGAATCGTACGCCTTTGACGACACGACCCTCGTCGACATCCAGACAGGGAATGATCCGTCGCGCGAGCGCCATCAGGGATTGGGATTTTTGTCAGGTCGGGAGGTCATGCTTGCTGTCGAGAACCGGTCGAGATCGACATCCTGCTTATAGTTCCAGCACCAGAATTGCTGGCACGGGAAACGATTTTCGTAGAGCGCCCGCCCGATGATGATCGAGTCCACCCTGCACGAAGCGAGCTCCTTGAGGCGGACCAGATCCGCATAGCCGCCTACGCCGCCGGAGGCTGTTATGCGTGCATGGTGGAGTTTTTCGCCAAGCGTCCGGTAGGCGTCGAGGTTGGGGCCTTGCAATGTCCCGTCCCGTCCGATATCCGTATACACGATACGCCGCACCCCCCTGTTTTCCATGTCTTGCGCCATGGCTACGGCGTCGAGTCCACTGCCTTCGAGCCACCCTTCAATGCGGACTTCTCCGTTGCGGGCGTCAATTCCCACGGCGATCCGGCTGCTTGAATAGTGCGCCACGGCTTCGGAGACGAGATCGGGACGCCGTACTGCGGCCGTACCGAGAATCACCCGGTATACCCCCAACCCGATGGCTTCTTCAATATCCTCCATGGTACGGATGCCGCCGCCCAGTTGCACCGGGATATCCAGTTCCTTGCATATGGCGCGGATCACCTCTCGATTTGGCGAACGATCCCCGCGGGCGGCATCCAGATCGACCACATGCAGCGTACGCGCGTTCTGAACGCGCCACAACTTGGCCATTTTGACGGGGTCCTCAAAATACACCGTCTCTTTGTCATACGAACCTTGATATAGCCGTACGCATTTTCCGCCGCGAAGGTCTATGGCCGGAATGACGAGCATGACGAAGGCTTTTTGAATGGCCCTACGTGGGGCGCTTGTGCAAAAACGACGGGCGGAAAGCCGTCAGCTTCCGCCCGTTTGCTATGCTGCACTCGTCTGTGCGCAAATTTCCGCTCGGGCTTTTAAACCGAGCGCTATACCGATTCTGCAAAATTCTGCAGGATACGCAGGCCGTTTGCCTGGCTTTTCTCGGGGTGAAACTGGACCCCGTATACATTGTTTCGTTGCACAATGGCCGGAAAGGCAACCCCATGCCGGCAACTTCCCAGCATGTCGGATGCGGTGGTCGGCGCTGCCGCGTAGGAATGCACGAAATAAAAATACGGTTGCGAAGGCAACCCGCGAAAAAGCGGATCTTCACGCTGCCGTTCCACGGTGTTCCAGCCCATGTGCGGGATTTTCAAGGGGTCTTCCGGCGATGGCCTGTACCGAGCGGTTTTGCATGCGGTTGCGAAGTGCAGCACGCAGCCGGGTAAGACGCCCAGGCCCTTGTGCTGCCCCATCTCTTCGCTTGATTCGAAGAGGAGTTGCATGCCCACGCATACGCCGAGGAAGGGTTTGCCCTTCCTGATTGCGCCAACGATCGGTTCTTCCAGCTTTCTCCGGCGTATTTCGTCGATGCAAGCTCCGAAGGCCCCCACGCCGGGCAAGACCACCTTGTCGGCGGTGCGTATATCTTCCGGACGATCCGACCGGACGACATCGGCTCCCACGGCTTCGAACGCTTTTTCGATAGAGCGCAGGTTGCCGATACCGTAATCGACAATCGCAATCATGATGGGTATCCCATATTATTCCCCGCTCAATTCCGCGGAACGCCTGGAAGCCGTGGCCACTGCGTTGATCAGCATGGTGCGTATGCCGTGCGCCTCGAGTTCTGCAACAGCCGCAATGGCCGTCCCGCCTGGCGTCGTGACCTCGTCGCGCAGGATGGCCGGGTGCTTGCCCGTATCCCGGACCAGTTTGGCCGCGCCGTATACGGTCTGCGACGCCAGCCGGAATGCAGTGGGGCGGGGCAGTCCCTGCTTGACTCCTGCATCGGTGAGCGACTCAATGAACATATATACGTAGGCAGGACCGCTACCCGACAATCCGGTTATGGCGTCCATCATGTATTCGGGAACGACTTCGACGGTCCCGACGGCTTGAAAGATATGTTTGGCGAGATCCAGATGCTTCGATTCGGCGAACTGCCCGCCTGCAATAGCCGAGGCCCCCTCGTCAACGATGGCGGGGGTGTTGGGCATGGTGCGGACCACAGGGATTTTTTGGCCGAACGCTTGTTCCAGGGCATTCGTAGTAATGCCGGCGAGGACGGAAATGATCAGCGTTTGGGGGTGGACATTATCCTTTATTTCCTCGATGACTCCTGCGAAGTTATGTGGCTTCACGGCAAGAATGACCATAGTAGCCCCTTGTACGGCGGCGGGGTTGTCGCTGGTCGTAGAGATACCAGGGAAGTCCTTTTGCAGCGTTTTCAGCGCCGCTTCGGTGCGGCGCGTCGCGCGTAGTTGAGCCGGTTCGAATTCGTGGCCTTCAATCAGACCGCCGATAAGGGCGCGGCCGATGTTCCCGGCGCCAATGACCGTGACGGTTTCGTTCTGAAGCATGTGCGGAAGCGTCGATTAAAGCGTGATAGCGTTGCGCTGGAGCAGGTAACGGGATACGACTGTTCCGGAGGCGGTCCGCCGGGGTTAGAGAGACCCCTTGGTGGATGGCATCCTGGCGAAAGACGGATCCCTGCGGACAGCGTCCCGCAGGGCGCGGGAAACCGCCTTGAAGATCGCCTCTATCTTGTGGTGCGCATTTTTTCCGTAGAGCGCTTCGATATGCAGGTTGCACCGGGCATGTTCGGCGAATGCGTGCCAGAAGTGCTCGACCATCTCGACGGAAAGATCCCCTACCCGGTCGCGATCGAAATCTGCCCGGTAATGCAGATAAAAGCGCCCGGACAAATCGACGGTGGCTCGGGCAAGTGCGTCGTCCATCGGGACATACGCATGCCCGAAGCGGCGAATGAAGGTTTTGTCGCCCAGCGCTTCCCGAAAAGCGTCCCCCAGCGAGATGGCCACATCCTCGACGGTGTGATGTTCGTCTACATGCAGATCGCCGTCGCAGAAGGTCTGGAGCCCGAATCCTCCGTGCTTTGCGAACAGATCGAGCATGTGGTCCAGAAACCCGATGCCCGTTTCGTTCTTGTACGTTTCCGCCTGATCGAGCCGTAGCTCGATGCGTACGCTGGTTTCCGAAGTTTCACGGACAACGGAGGCGCTGCGTGCGTCGAAATCGCCGGAAGAGGACATGGCGACAGGTGTGATTGAGGGTCGAACATCAGGTTCAGGTCGGCGTACTGTATGCTATACCTGCGAAATTGTTCGCTTGCGCAACGTTTTTCCCTGTCACATTTCCGCTTGATGGCTATGTCCTGGTTCATTTCCCGGCGGTTTGGCAGACGCGTACAGACATGGACGCCTGCCTGCCCTTTCACCTGCATTACACCGGGGTTGCCGGTGGCGCTCATTGTGCTGATGACGATGATTCCGGCACAGGCGCAGACGACTTCCGCTACCTACACGGTGACGTTCAAGGGCAACTGGACCCTCGACAGTACGCCCGACGGGGTTGTGAGTAGCGCGCACTTCACCACGCTGGTCGGCGCAGTGCACAATGACATGGTGACGTTCTGGGAGTCCGGAGGCATGGCTACTGCCGGGGTCGAGTCGGTAGCGGAACTGGGCACCACGAGCACCTTCGAATCCGAAGTCACGGCGGCAGGCGCGAACGCTTCGCTCGTCAAGGAAAGCATCGCATTCGATCCTGTTGCTACAGCCACATTCGAGATCGAGGTCACAAGCGATCATCCGCTGTTTACCCTGCTGTCGATGATCGGCCCCAGCCCGGACTGGTTCGTCGGCGTTTCCAGCTTGTCTCTGCTCAATGATCAGGGGGATTGGCGGTCGGATTTCGAGGTCGATCTGTTTCCGTACGATGCCGGGACCGAGGATGGCGACGGGTTCTCGCTAAGTAACCCCGATACCGATCCTCAAGGAACGATCATGAGCATCAAGGGAATGGGCAAGTTCTCCGACGAACCCATGGCGATGCTCTCGTTCGATCTTGAGGAGGCCGAAGAGACGAATGCGGCGCCGGCGTTCACGGGCTCGGCGAGCTTTTCCGTAGAGGAGAACAGCGTGACGGCGGGAACGGTGCAGGCAACGGACAGCGATGGCGCAGACAGCGTGACGGGCTACACGATCGCCGGCGGGGCGGATGCGGGGTTCTTCTCGATCGGGTCGACGTCGGGGGTGCTGACGTTCGACGCGGAGCCGAACTACGAGGATGCGGAGGATGCCGACCTGAACAATCGCTATGATGTGAGGGTGCGGGCCACCAGCGGCACGGGCGACCGGGAGATGTCGACGGATCGGACGATCATGGTTACTGTGACCGATGATGACACGGAGGCGCCGGACGCGCCGGATACGCCATCCGTTTCAGGCGCTTCGACAAGCAGCCTGACGGTGAGTTGGACTGAGCCCGAAAACGACGGCCCCTCGATCACGGACTATGGCTATCGATACCGAACCAATTCGCCGCAGGGCGCCTGGACCCAAGCAACCAACACGTCGAGCACAGAGCTGTCAACAACAATCGGTAGTCTTTCCAGCAACACGACCTACGATGTGCAGGTTCGCGCGAAAAACGACGAGGGTACGGGCGATTGGTCGCTTTCGGGGGTCGGGACTACAGAGGCCGGTCAGGTTGCGGGTGCGCCGCAGAACCTGCAAGCCGTCGCAGGCAGTGCAGAAGTGACATTGCGTTGGGATGCGCCAAACGACGATGGCGGGGCGGACATTACCGGCTACGTCTACCGGTACAAGGAAAGCGGCGGGGATTTCAGCGATTATATGGACATTCCCGACAGTGGTCCCGGCGAAGCGAACGCCCGTAGCTATACAGTCACCGGGCTGATGAACGAACAAGAGTACGTTTTCCAGGCGCACGCAGTGAACGAGCATGGCCGGGGAGCCCCCGCAGAAGTGACAGTGATGCTGCCTGCCGTAGTAAACACAGAAAGCGAGGAGCTACCGACCGAGGTAACGCTCTCGGGTAATTACCCGAATCCTTTCAACCCGGAGACCACCATACGCTATGGATTGCCAAAGGCGGGGCAAGTGCGTCTTGCGGTGTATAATCTGCTGGGGCATGAAGTAGCGATACTGGTTGACCGGTCGAAGCCTGCGGGCACCCATACGGTGCGTTTCGGAGCGGGCGATTTTCCAAGCGGCGTATATGTGTATCGCTTGCAGGCGGGAGACGAGACCATTGTGCGTACGATGATGCTGGTGAAGTGAGCCGCTGGCCTCCGAACATCGTACAGGGGCTGTCGTACTGTATGCCGTCCGTTCAGAATTGCCCTGTATGGTATCGTTTCCATGCCCCCGCGTGATTTCGACCGCATTCTTGTTACTTCTGCGCTTCCGTACGCTAACGGGCCTCTGCATCTGGGTCATCTGGCGGGAGCGTATCTGCCTGCCGATCTCTATTCGCGCTACCAGCGCATGAAGGGGCGGGATGTGATCTACGTATGCGGCTCCGACGAATTCGGGGTGGCGATCATGATGCGGGCGCACCGGGAAGGCATTACCCCGCAGGATATCGTGGACGAATACCACCCGATGATTCGCGACAGTTTCGAGCGTTTCGGGATGAGTTTCGACTACTACGGACGAACGACCTCCGACGTACATCGAAAAACCAGTCAGGATTTTTTTCGCCGTTTGGCCGAAAAGGGCCTTTTCCGGTTAAAGACCGAAGAGCAACTCTACGACCCGGAAGCGGAGATTTTTCTGGCAGATCGGTTTGTGATAGGCACATGCCCGTCGTGCGGGTACGAAGGCGCCTACGGCGATCAGTGCGAGCAATGCGGCGTGTCCCTCAGTCCGGCGGAACTCGGCAACCCCCGGAGCACCCTGACCGATGCGGTTCCGGAACTGCGAGAAACCACCCATTGGCACCTGCCGCTGGGCGATTTGCAGCCGAAGCTCGAAGCGTGGATTGCGTCACATCCGGAGTGGAAGCCCAATGTGCTGGGGCAGATACGGAGCTGGTTTCAGGATGGATTGCGGGACCGGGCCATTACGCGCGATGTGCCCTGGGGCGTGCCGGTGCCGGAGGATGTGGCGGAGGCGTCCGGCGTGGATGCACGCGGCAAGGTGATCTACGTATGGTTTGACGCTCCCATCGGATATATCTCGGCCACGAAGGAATGGGCGGCCGCGAAAGGGGAACCCGAAGCGTGGAAGCGGTACTGGCAGGACGACGGGACGAAGTTGTTACACTTCGTCGGGAAGGACAACATCGTGTTCCATTGCCTTATGTTTCCGGCCATGTTGATGGAGCACGGGGAGTTTGTGCTCGAGGATAACGTGCCGGCCAATGAATTTCTGAATCTGGAGGGGGAGAAATTGTCCACCAGCCGGGGCTGGGCGGTGTGGCTGCACGAATTCCTTGAGGAATTTCCGCCTGACTTGCTGCGATACGCTATGGCGACCACGCTCCCCGAAACGAAGGACGCCGATTTCAGTTGGGCCGATTTTCAGGCGCGCGTCAATGGAGAATTGGCCGATGTGCTGGGGAATTTCTTTCATCGGGCGATGACGTTCGCTGTAAGATACATGGACGGGAAAGTGCCCCCCTTGACAGATGCGTCGCAAGAAGATCGGGAGGTGCTGGATGCGCTTGCGGAATTTCCGGCAAGGATAGGGGAGCGGTACGAAGCCTTTCGTAATCGCGAGGCCGTTTTCGAGACGATGCAACTGGCTCGAATGGGCAACAAGTATTTCAACGACAGAGAGCCCTGGCGCACCGCGAAGACCGATTTCTCCGCGTGCGCCAACACGGTGCATGTGTCCTTGCAGCTTTGCGCGGCGCTTTCCGTGTTACTGGACCCGGTGTTGCCGCACAGTGCGGCGCGGCTACGGTCCATGCTTCGACTGCAAGGAGTGCGTTCGAGCGATGCGGGCGGAAACAGGGGGCCGATCGGCTGGGATGAGGCTGCCGGACCCCTGCTTGAAGCCGGGCACGAACTGGGCAAACCCGAAATTCTTTTCCGCAAGGTCGAGGATGCGCAGATCGAGGCGCAGCTGGAGAAACTTCGCAGGAATGCGGCGGAATCGGAAGGGTAGGGGGTGCACTGGAGCCGTGTGCATCATGCGATCCTGGTCCGGATCAGAGTATCCTTATGATGCTTGTGAAGTGAACCGGCGTATCCGTCAGGATGAGAGCCAGGCGAGAATCATAGGGCAGGAGTCTCCTGTTCCTGTTTGACATGCACCGTGCGGGTGGGAAAGGCGAACTGGATTCCCTCTTCTTCGAAGCGACGGAATAATGCGAGATTGATCGTCTGCTGAATGTCCATGAACGTCCTGTAATCAGGCGTTCGCATGTAATACACTACCTCGAAATCGAGCGTGGAATCGCCGAAACGGGTAAAATGCGCCCGGTCGAACCGGGTATGCTCCTGCACCTCGACGATTTCCTGCACCATGTCGGGGATGCGTTCGAGTTTATCCGCAGGCGTGTCGTAGGCCACCCCCAGCGAAAAGAGGATGCGCCGCTCCTGCATCCGCTTGTAGTTTCGTATGCGGCTGCCAAGCAAATCGCCGTTGGCGATCACGATCTGTTCCCCGGACAAACTGCGCAGGCGCGTCGTTTTCAGGCCCACTTTCTCGACGGTTCCCAAGGTATCTCCCACGATCAGAAAATCGCCCACCTCGAATGGCTTGTCGAGCACGATCGTGAGGGAGCCGAACAAATCTCCGAGGATATTCTGCATGGCGAGCGCCACGGCGATACCGCCTATCCCGAGCCCGGCGATAAGCGCTGTGACGTCAATGCCGAAGTTGTCCAGCGCAACCAGAAGAAGCGCCGTATAAAGCAACAGACGGGCAAGAAAGCCGATCGCCTGCATGGATGTGACAGCGCCGGCGTCTTCCTCGAGTTTCCGCTCCTTGTACAGCCGGACCCAGTCCGAAATGGCGGCATTTCCCCAGAACACGACCTGCACGAGCAGAAACACGAAGGCGATGTGCGATATATAGCTCGTCACCTGTTCGGACAAGGGTACCGCACCGACTGCTATGTACAGGGAGAGCGCAACGAGGAAATACAGCTTCGTGCGCTCCAGCAGCGTTGCAAAAACATCGTCTATGATGGTCTCTGTGCGCGCCGCCAGTCGGCGAAAACGCCGGAGGAGGATGCGATGGGCGAAAACCAGAGCGATAGCGATCGCTACCCAGGCAACACCCAACATGAACCAGGCTTCAAGCGATGAACCCAGCCAGGTCATTTCTTGCAGATTATTCAGAAAATTTCCCATTTCAATTTTTTATGCGTTCGATTCGGGATCGGGAGAAGCCGTCTCTTTTTCTGTCACAGCAGATATTCCCTGATCGAGGATACGACCGGCGATCGCTATAAAATCTTTCTCTGTGATGATGCCGATCAGATGCCCGTCGCGAATCACCGGTAGCGATCCTATTTTCAGGTCCCGCATCTTGTGGATGGCTTCTATGGCGAGCGTATCCGGAGAAACCGTAACCAGATCCCGGATCATCACATCCTTCACCGGCAGATTCTGTCTGCCCCCGCGCTGTTCCGCCATCAGGCGAAGCAGATTCCGGTGGCTCACAAGTCCCACCAGACGGTGCTCGTTATCTTCTACCAGCACATGCCGAATGTGCTTCCAGTCCATCAGGCACGCCACCAGCTCGACCAGTTCTTCTTCGTTGACCGTGACGAGATCGGTGCTCATGTATTCTTCCACGCGCGCTCTGTCGAAACGACGTTCCTGAATGCCTTCCTGCGGTTCGGCTTCCGGCCACGTATGCACGGGTGCGCCCTCTTGCTGGCGATTTACGGTGGCGGCCACCACGGCGCTCAGCCGCTCGGCCCGCGAGGCTTTCGGGCGCATCGTAAGCAGGGAATGGAGTTGCCAGTGGGCGCCGGTCCGGCGGGACGTTACACGTTCCTGAATAATATCCAGATAACGAGTGATGTCTTCGGTGACAATGCCTGCTTCGTGCAACCCTTCCCGGGCAAGCGGAAGCAGTTCGTGGCAAATCAGTTCACATGCGGAAACCCGCCGTCCGTCCAGCCATACGAACTGGGCTGCCAGTCCGAGGCGGGCCGCCGCCACGAAATTCCCCATAGCGTCGTCAAAATCCATGACGCGCCGGATATCCGGACAGGCACTGGACAGCCCCATGGTCAACCCGAACCAGAACGCGGCGTTCGCCATCTCGTCGATCACGGTCGGGCCGGAAGGCAGGATGCGGTTTTCGATTCGCAGCGTCGGGTTCCCGTCCGTTACCCCGTAGCAGGCCCGGTTCCAACGGTATACGGTACCATTGTACAGTTGAAGAGCCTGGAGCTTCGGAGCGCGGCCTGCCTCCAGCGCTTCCATAGGATCTTCTATCTCGGCTTTCGAGAGCAGAATCCGGAACCGGGAAATGTCTTCCTGGAAAATTTCCAGCACCGATCGGTCTATCCATTTCGTTCCGAAATGCACGCGAGGGCTCATCTCGCGGATGTACAGATTGGAACTGCGCGTATCCACGGCCTGCTGGAACAGGGCAATGCGCGTTTCCTGCCAGAGACGCTTTCCGAACAAGGTCGGCGAATTGACGGCAGCGGCGAGCACCGGGCCGGCCACGGCTTGCGCGATATTGTACATCCCCGCGAATTCATCGGGATGCACCTGTAAATGCGTCTGAAAACTCGTGTTGCACCCCTCAAGCGTAATGCTGTCGTGCTTGACGTAGAGTTCGTCCGTACCCCGGATCTGCAGTTCGGCAGGACCGCCGCGCAGCCGGGCGATCGCCTCGTTCAGCGCATGATAACGCGGAGCCGGCATCATATGCGCAAGGTCCAGATCGGACAATGTAATCGTGGGCAGGATACCCGCCAGCACAACATGCGCCCCGGCTTCCTCGACCACCTTGCGTACATTTTCCACCGCCTCCTCGACAGAACGCTCCATCCGCCGCAGGCAATCGCCCCGGAACACGACCGGATCCAGATTCAGTTCGAGATTGAACTTCATCAATTCCGAGACTACCCGGTCGTCACCGGCTGCTCGCTCCAGGATATCTTCGGCCACTGGAGCCGGACGCCAACGATCGTCCACCAGAAACATCTCCTGCTCCACGCCGATTCGGCGCACGCCCGACTCGAACTTGTTCTCTTCCAGTAAATATTCCAGCGCACGAACATCCTCAATGAGCCGATACGTAAACCGGCGTAAGGAGGCCTCGTCCATCTCGGGCGTCAGATTCAGTTCTCCCATCGGAACACTGAGGTTGGATTCGAATCATGTTTGAGGTGCGCCTTGCAACAGCGCGGGGTAGCCCAGGTCCGCTCCACAACATAATCCCCTCGAAAATATAGCATACGGTGAAATCCATTCAGGAGCATATGGTTTCTTTTCGCTGATTTCGGAGTATCCGTTCATTTACAGAAACATGCGAACGGTATTCCCGTTTTTCCACAGACATCTAACATCCGCTGGCTGCTCCGATGCACTGCGCCCCTCGCAGCCTCCCGAAGGGCGCTTCACGCACGGAACGTGAAGTGCTGATCGAAGTGAACTTGATCAGAGTATTTGTATCCTTTACGCACGAAAGTAAAGTGCTGAGCAAAGTGGTTTTGATCAGAGTATCCATACCTGTTATTCTACCGGTTATCCTGATTGGCATGACCGCAGGCGGATGCGCCCCGGCGGCGGCAACCGTTGAAAACCAGGAGATCGTTTCGAATACCCCCTCTTCGTCCTCTGATCCTGTAGCGGAGAATATGCGATCTGTCCGGGCTCAACAACTTTTCGTACGCGGCATGACCCGGGCGCAGACAGGCGACGAGGGCGCTGCGCTCGATCTGTATGCACAGGCGCTTCGTATGGCGCCGGAATCGCCCGCCATTCTCGCTGCATCTGCTGAGTTATACGAAGCTGTTGGCGACTATGTTACGGCGCATTATCACTTGAGCAAGGCGTATGCACTGGCCCCGGAAAATATACACTATGCCTTGCAACTGGCCGGTCTCTATACAGAAATGGGCGAGCGGGGCAAGGCCGCCCGTTTATACGCCGACGTACTGGAAAAGGCCCCGCACCATCTTGATTCGCGCTACGATCTGGCCCGGATATACATGATGGAAGGCGAGACAGCAAAGGCAGCGGCGGCGTACGAACGCATTCTCGAAGAAAACGCTGGCGACCATGCTGTCCGGCGACAGCTTCTGCATTTATATAACCGGCTGGACGACCTGTCCAATGCGGAGCGCATACTGGAAGACATGCTGGAAGCCGAATCGCATAACATCGAGTTGCGCCGCATCATGGCCGAAATACGCCTGAAGCAGGGCCGGTACAAGGAAGCCGCCGAAAACTTTCTGTTCATTCTTGAGAAAAATCCGCATGACGTACAATTGTGGATATACGCTGCGAATGCACTACGCGATGCCGGAAGTTCTGCATGGTCTGGAGACATGGCAGGAAAGGGGCTCGCGGTTTTTCCGGATGCGCTTGAGCTTCACAAGATTGCCGGGTATGCAGCAATGGCGGCTTCTCGTAATGCCGAGGCGGTTCGCCACTTTGAAAAGGCGGTAGAGGTCGCAACGGAGAACGATTACAGGGATGAAGAAGAACTCGGCAGCCTCCGCGCGATACTCGGTTCGCTATACACCCGCATGGGCGATGCGCAACGGGCCCGGCAATCGTACGAAGAGGCGCTCCAGCACATTGGAGAGGCAGCAAAGCGTCCCGGCGCTTCCGCAAGCGTGCTTGAAAACCTTGGCGATGTATACGAAGCGTTGGGGCACAGGCAATCTGCAACCGATGCGTGGCGCCGGGCATTGGAGATAGATCCGAACCATCCGGAGCTACAGAAAAAACTTAACCGGAAGTAATCCCGCGCGTTATGTGTCGCCTCATCTTTATGGTCCTCTTATTGGCTGCCCTGTGCGCCGTACCGCCCGCCGGGGCCCAACAGGCAGCGTCCCAGGGAGTACCGGTTGTATCCGGACAGGAAAATGATGCGGCGGATCGCGAGCGGCAAGCCACTCGGCAGCGCCTTGCCGAACTAAAGGCTCAGATCGCCGAAGACCAACAACGTCTTTCCGAAAACACCCAGGCAGAACAGGCTTCTCTCAAAACGCTTGAGCAACTCGACCGGCAGATTGCATTACGGAAGGAACTCATACGCAACTACGGACGACGCATGAACCAGATTTCCAGCGAGATGGGCTCCTTGCGAACCACTCTTTCCTCTCTGGAAAATGAACTTGAAACACTGAAAGCCCAGTATCGAAGCCGGGTGACACATGCCTATAAGCACGGTCGCATGCATGATCTTGCGCTCATTGCATCCTCGAAATCCATCAACCAGATGTTGGTTCGGGTGCGCTATCTGCATGGTTTTGCTCAACAGCGGCGCGACCGGCTTGCAGAAATCCAAACCACGCAAGCGGAAACGGAAGAACGCAATAACCAACTGAAAGACATCCTGGCCGACAATGAGAGGCTGCTGGAGGAAGAACGCAGCGAACAGCAGAACCTCGAGGGCTTGCACCAAAGCCGGACGCGCGTGATCTCCGACCTGCGGGCTACACGCTCGACCATCGAAAAATCTCTTGAGAATAAACGCGCTGCCGCCAGGGATCTCGAGAATCGCATCCGTGAACTCATAGCAGCCACCGACCGCGATCGGCTGCGCGCGCGGGAAGATCTGGCCACGGCGGAAGAATACGCTGCCTTGTCCGGCTCCTTTCTCGAAAACCGGGGACAACTTCCCTGGCCCGTGCAAGGGGTTATGCGCGAGCCTTTCGGCGATACCGTAAACCCTGTCTACGGAACGAAAACGCGCAATCCCGGCATTATTATCGAAACGCCGTCTTCCGCAGAAGTACGGGCCATATACGACGGACGCATTATCGATATTTCGGTGCTCCCGGAATACGGACGGTACGTCGTAATTGAGCACGGCGTATACAAAAGCGTTTATTCCAATTTTTCGGACACGTTCATTGCAGAGGGTGATCTCGTGCAAACCGGGCAGCCCATAGGTCAGGCTGGCACCCCGGACGAGCCCAAGGGCACGGCGCTTTTTTTCGCGCTCTTCAAGGAAGGTTCTCCCATCGACCCTTCCCCCTGGCTGGTGGTTCGCTGATGCGGCGAATTTCGCCGGTGCGCATGTTCGGCCATCTAATGCCCTGAATAGCATGTAACGAGCGAACTTTTCACCCTGCATATTCATTTACGGACACTCTGATCAAAACCACTTCGCTCAGCGCATCCCTCGCAAGCCTCTGAGTTTTGCGGACTTAATCAGAGTGTCCATCCTTCCACGTTTTCCGTTTCAACCGAATAACCTGTATCTGCCGTGAAATACGATGTTGTCGTTATCGGATCCGGGCCGGGCGGCTATGAGACCGCCATACGCGGGTCCCAGCTCGGACTAAAGGTCGCCATTGTCGAAAAGGACAAGTTGGGCGGCGTGTGCCTGAACATTGGTTGTATACCGACCAAGGCACTGCTCAAGAGCGCGGAAGTCATGGAGGAAACGCGCCATTTGTCCGATTACGGCCTACGCCTTGACGGCAGCATTGCGCCGGATTTCGCCAAAATCGTCGAGAGAAGCCGTGGCGTGGCCGGCAAGATGAACAAGGGCGTCGGCTTCCTGATGAAAAAGAACAAGATTGACGTGCTCTATGGCAGCGCGCGCCTTGCAGGAAACGGTAAACTGTCTATCGAGCCGTCTGTCAACATGGACGGGGATCGTATTGGCAAGGCAGGAACCGTCGAGGCCGATCATATCATTATCGCTACGGGTGCGAGGGCTCGGGAAATCCCTCCTCTTCCTGTAGATGGCGAAAAAATCATCACATACCGGGAAGCCATGCTTCAAAAGAAGCCGCCGAAGCGACTGGTTGTCTGCGGCGCCGGCGCGATCGGTGTGGAATTCGCCTATTTCTACAATCAGATGGGCACCGAGGTCACCATCGTCGAACTACTCGATCGCCTCGTTCCTGTGGAAGATGTCGAGATTTCCAAGGCGCTCCAGCGAGCGTTCGGCAAACAGGGCATCCGATGCATGGTTTCCGCGGAGGTGCAATCTGTCGACGCCAGTGGATCGTCTCTCACGGTGAATGTCAAAACCGGTAAGGGGGCAGAGGCGATTCCATGCGATCAGGTGCTTTCCGCGGTGGGCGTCCGGGGCAATATCGAAGACCTCGGGTTGGAAAAACTGGGCGTTAAAACCGAGCCCGGACGCATTGTCGTGGACGGGTACTACCGTACGAACGTCCCCGGCGTGTATGCTATCGGCGATGTTGCGGGCGGTCCCTGGCTGGCTCACAAAGCCAGTCACGAAGGAGTCCTCTGCGTAGAGCATATCGCGGGCGAATCGGTCCATCCGATGAATTACGACAACATTCCGGGCTGCACGTACTGTCAGCCGCAAATTGCGTCGGTAGGCTACACCGAGGAAAAGGCCAGGGAGGCGGGCTTCGATGTCCAGATCGGCAAATTCCCGTTTTCTGCATCCGGCAAGGCCGCCGCGCTTGGCGACACGGAAGGATTCGTTAAGGTCGTCTATGATGCGAAGTATGGAGAATGGCTTGGATGCCACATCATAGGACGCGACGCTACCGAGCTGATTGCAGAAGCTGTTACGGCCCGCGCCCTGGAAACGACGGCGCATGAGATCGCCGAAGCAATGCACCCGCATCCCACGCTCTCCGAATCCCTCATGGAAGCTACCCGTGCCGCATTGGGCAAGGCCATTAATATTTGAAGGATACTCTGATCAAAACCACTTTGCTCAGCGTGTCACGTTTATGGACATCCCTTCCAATTCCTCCCATCCCGCCACTCGAGAGGAATGGCGCGTATGGCTTGCCGAAGACCTTGCTGTTTACAAAAAATCCCCACCGAATACCCATGCGCTGCTTTTCTATACTTGCTTCCTGGTGCATCGTCCTGCTGCTTCCCACTGCGGCCCGGGCCCAGTTTGATGAAACGGAGACCGCCTTGATGCATCACATCGATGCATACCAGGAAGAAGCACTCGACCTGCTTGAAAGGACGGTCAATGTCAACAGCGGCTCGTCGAATGTCGAAGGCGTGCGCCAGGTGGGCGAAATATTCAAGGCGGAATTCGACGCCCTCGGTTTCGAAACGAAATGGGGCGTCGGTGGAGGAGAACATTGCGCCGGACACCTGATTGCAAGGCATGCAGGAAATGCCGGGACGCACCTGCTTCTTATCGGGCACCTCGATACGGTGTTCGAGCCGGACAGTCCTTTTCAGAAATACGAAAAAATAGACGATGTAACGGTCCGCGGCCCGGGGGTAACGGATATGAAGGGCGGCAATGTCATGATTGTGCTGGCCATGAAAGCATTCGAGGCCGCCGGGGTGCTGGACGACCTGAACGTTACCGTCATTCTGATCGGGGACGAGGAAAAAACCTGCCGCCCGATCGATAAAGCCCGCGCGGAACTCGTGGCTGCCGGAAAGGAAGCTGATGTGGCGCTTGGTTTCGAAAATGGGGACGACGATCCCGGTACGGCGGTCGTTTCGCGGCGGGGATGGATCCAATGGACCATTCGCGCAAAGGGAACTCCGGCGCATTCGTCCCTGATCTTTCGGGAAGATATAGGCGCCGGCGCCGCGTATGAAGTGGCGCGTATTCTTTCCGCCTTCTACGAGGAGCTGCAACACGAGGAATACCTTACGTTCAACCCTGGAATCGTTGTGGCCGGAACCGAGGCGGATTACGCATGGGATCTGGATGCCGGGACCGCGTCGGGCAAACTGAACATTGTGGCCGAAAATGCCGTGGCGGTCGGGGATCTTCGTGTGCTTTCCCCCGAACAGGGAACACGGGTACAGGCCGCCATGCGACGTATTGTGGCGTCCTCGCTGCCCCGCACATCGGCCGAGATAACCTTCGAGGAATCCTACCCCCCAATGGCGCCGACCGAAGGAAACAAGCGGTTACTGGGCCTATACGATCAGGTCAGTCGCGATCTTGATCTGGGTCCGGTGGAAGCCGTGAATCCGCGCAATGCCGGCGCAGCCGACATATCGTTTGTTGCCGAGCATGTGGATATGGCGCTCGACGGATTGGGATTACTGGGAAGTGGCCGACATACCGTCGAAGAAATAGCCGATTTGCGTTCGCTTCCGACGCAAACGAAGCGTGCGGCGGTGCTGATGTATCGTTTGATGCAAGGAGATTAGGGCATTACCTCTCTTGCTTACCTGGGAGACCCTCTTTAACACCCCCCTTGTGCAAGGGACAAAGGCTTCTCGGGCCATGCACTACCTCAAGCCAGATACGCCACAGGGTCCGTTTGCCTGTTTTCCCAGTCCCGAAAGGCCATCAGGTCGTTGTGGAGAGATTGAATCACCGCGTGGATAACGGCTGCATCGTCCACGAAGCCGATGCCTATGAGCATGTCCGGAACAAGGTCTATCGGGTTAATGAAGTACAGGATGGCTGCCACTACATAGGTTACCGTGCGCCAGGGTACTCGCCGGTACTCCCTGAAAGCCCATGCTCTTGCAAGGCGCACCAGCGTACGCAGATCCTTCGCGGCGCGTGCCGGCACCCCTCTGCTCCGTTCGAGTTTTGCGTACGCATGCTTCGATAGACGAATCACGCGGGTTTTCCGCCGCACGATCCGGCGGGCCGCAAGGCGAGCCAGTTCCAGGGCGCGTTGCGGCATGGAATACGAAGCAATTTCCGGAGAGGGACTTGACGTGACGGGCGGGGGCATGGGGAGTGGTTTCGACAGCGCGTCGTGTTACATCAATGCGTTGTCCGGCAGATTCTGATCTTCCGGAACGTCACTGTTCGCAATATAGGGAGGAACGACCCCGAGGACTTGCGGCATCATTTCATCACGTACGATGATAAATCGGTCCATTAACTCGGAAGCGACCGCACTGGCGGGGGGGAGGGTGTCGGTATACGGATCGATCTGGCTGCCGTGTTTCCAATACCGGTAGCAAACGTGCGGGCCCGTCGCCAGACCTGTACTTCCCACGTAACCGATTACTTGTCCCTGTTGGACTCGCGTACCCGGACGTATGCCTGAAGCGATACGAGACATATGCAGATAGCCGGTCGTATACACCGAATTGTGCCGGATCTTAACGTAGTTGCCGTTATAGCGCTTGAATTGCGCTTCAAGGACTACACCGTCTCCTACCGAATAGATCGGCGTGCCGGGCGCGGCGGCGTAATCCGTGCCCAGATGCGCTTTATACCTTTTCTGGATCGGGTGAAATCGTCTCCGCGAATAGCGTGAACTGATACGGTCGTATCGAATTGGCGCCTTGAGGAGTTCCCTGCGCAGGCTATTCCCTTTCTCGTCGAAATAATCGGGGCGTTCCCCTTCTTCGAACCGAAAAGCGAAATAGTCGGTTTTCCGATGCCCGAACCGGGCCGCTATGATTCGCTCGACACGGAACGGTTCTCCGTCCACATCGAGCACTTCGTAGATCACGTTGAAGTCATCTCCCTCGAGAATGCGAAAGAAATCCACCTGCCATGCAAACACTTCCGCAAGGGCGAGAGCAAGCGGCGGCACAAGATTCGGAGGTACCTGTTTGGTTTCCAGTGTCTGGTAGAGGGAGCTTTCGATGCGTCCGGACAATTGCCGGCGCTTTATTTTTCCTTCCCGTTTTCCGGCGTAGACCGTGCCGGATTCGGAATCGGCGGCAAGATCGAATACCACATAATTGAGCTTGTCCTGCTCGTACACTACGTAGCGCGCCTGGTAGGTCCCGGCAAGAGAGTCGCTGTATACGCGAAGAGGTTTCCCGGCCTGGATGCGCCGTACGTCGAAGATGTCCCGCGCCGAAGATGCGATCGTAAGGACCTTTTCGTACGGGATGTTGTGCCCGGTCAGAATCTCTCCGAACGTTTCGTTCCGGCGTATGCTACGATCGATGACGTCATAGCCGTCGGATACGAGGCCGTATTTGTCGGGCTTTGTTTCAGCCGGTGGTATTTCCTTTGTAACGGATACCGCCTCGGGTGATTCATGAGGGGAATCCTTGCCTCTGACGAGGAGAAGCGTTGCGGCAAGCAAAAAGATGCCGACGATTGCTGCGATTCCGGGATGTTTTATACTGCGCATGTCTGTATATGACCGAAACATGCCGAATCCGATGCCGGGCTATACATCTTGCGGGGCCGAGTGAGCGGGTGGGGGGCCGTATGCCGGATGTACTGTTCGGAATCACCGAATATCGACGGAATCCCGAGAAGCAGCGTATCTGATTAACGTACGGTATTTACTGCGATTTTGCAACCGGCAGCAGCATTATTTCGGTTTCCATACGTGTTCCTCTCCTCCTGCGGCGCTATTCGCCCAGCGCGCCAGCACGAACAAATAATCGGACAGCCGGTTCAGGTATTTCAAGGCAGCTTCATTGAAGGTTTCACCTGCCGCTGTCGCAGCAACGGTTCGCCGCTCGGCCCGGCGGCAGGTCGTTCGTGCAACATGGAGTATGGATGCGATCGGTATGCCTCCGGGAAGAATGAAATTTTCCAGGGGCGTCAGATCTTCTTCCAGGCAGTCGATTTCCTTTTCGAGCCGCTCTATGTGTGCGGCTGCAAGGCGTGGTACAGCGGCTTTGCTGTCCAGTGGCGTCGCAAGGTCGCTTCCGGCTACGAAAAGATCGTCCTGCAGGGCTGCAAGGAGACTATCGAGACGCTCGGAGGCCGGGTGTTCCGAGGCGAAAGCCCGCGCCATGCCGAGTAGCGCATTCGTTTCGTCGACGGCGCCATAGGCTTCGATGCGTGCATGTGCCTTGGATACCCGGTTACCGCCGAAGAGGCCGGTATCCCCGCGGTCTCCCGTGCGCGTATATATTTTCATGGGGCGAGCATTCTTGCTGCGAATGGGTATATGTACGGAATATGCAAGGAATCGGGACCCTTGGGAGCATGCCGTCGTGCAAGCGATGGTTGATCGTTTTTGTCGATCGCTTCGCCGATGTGATCCGATGCCTTTTGCGCAAGGTAATGTTTTCCCGAAAATGCTTTGCCGGTTTTTGCATTGCGATGCTTGCGGGCATGTTCCTGTCTGCCGGGTGCGATACGCAAGAGGAGCAGGACGATTTTGCGGAGCAGGCAAGTCGTCCTCCGGAGAACATTACGCGCGTCGATGCGTCTGGAAAAATTTTATCCGAAGACAAAGACGATTGGCGGACAGCGCCCGTATATGTGGGAGAGATCAGGGTAGACCCGGCCATGCCGAATCCTGTGCCGATCGGAGATTTTATCACCATCCGCGTCACGGTGACCGTGTTTGACGCCGTGTATTCCCCGCTTCGTTTGAAGAACCTGCACGACAACCGCTTGCAAACGCTTTCCGAAATCGAACAGGCCAGCGATCCGGGAGCCTATCTGTTTCATGTGCCGGTTTCCCTGATCGGACCGGTCGGCTTGCATCGTCTGCTCGTTTTCGATGGTATTGGCGAGATCGTTTCGTACGGCGACGTACTTGTGCAATAGTATCCCTGTCATGAATGGCCACGTACTCGTACTGAACAATGACTACCGCGCATTGACGACATGCAGCGTCGAGCGCGCGGTGGTGCTGGTTTTCCTGCAAAAAGCCGAACTCGTCGAGTCCGTACCGGATCGCTACGTCCGATCGCCGACGACCCGGCACCCCTTTCCCAGTATTGTACGGCTCAGGACATACGTACGCGTTCCGTACAAGCGGGTCATGATTACGAGAAAAAACATTCTTCGGCGGGATCGATTCCGGTGCCAGTATTGCGGGTGCCGCGAGAAATTGACCGTGGATCATGTGACGCCGCGGTCAAAAAATGGACGGGATACCTGGGAAAATCTTGTCACGGCCTGCACCCCGTGCAACAACAAGAAGGGGGATCGTACGCCCGACGAGGCTGCCATGCCGCTGGTTCGCAAGCCGTACCGGCCCAGTCACGTGATGTTCATCCGCGATTATATCGGGATATTGCACGAGGCATGGAAGCCATATCTTTTTCTCAAGTAGCTGGCCGCCGGCCGCTTCTCGGCGCCGTTTTTCAAACCGTCTTTTTATGCGTCTTCGCGCTTCCCTGCTCGTGGCTCGCCTGTTGTGGGTGTTTCCCGGTCTGCTTTTTTTGCTGGCGGTCAATCAGGCGGCGGTGACGATGAATCTCCGGGAAACGGTGCGGACCGGCGCCGTGGTTAAAGCAGAAGTGGTGGCGCTCTCCACCACCGACCGGGCGGATATCACCATGGCGTCGGTTCATCTCCGGGTACCGGGAGCGGACGGCTCGTATACCGAGCATGTGTTGCCGCTTCCCATTACGTTTGTGCGTTCGCTCGAGGGAAGCGATTCGCTGGACGTGTTTTTGTCCGGAGACCCATCGCAAGAAGTGGTAATCGCAGCGATCGGTCGCGCCCAGTGGCGCCTTGCCGGTATAAACGGCGGGATGGCCCTCTTTGGATGCATCCTGCTTTCCTGGGGCGTGTACGCCTGGAACAGGTATCTGCGCAAGAAGGGGGATCCGGCAGATGTCGCTGCGTTACCGCGCTAAGGGTCTGCCGGGCTGGCGGGGTTCGTCCGGGTACAGTGCGGATACCCACTCGTCGTATCCGTTGAAGATTTGCGTGGGGACACGCTCGTCGGTTTCCAGCAATGTTTCCGAGGCCTGGCTCCAGCGCGGATGGGGAATATTCGGATTTATGTTCGACAAAAAGCCGTATTCCAGGGGTTGCAGGTCGTTCCAGAAGGTCCCCGGTTGTTCATCCGTAAACTCGATGCGTACGATAGCCTTCGGTCCCTTGTAGCCGTATTTCCAGGGAAGGGCCAGACGCAACGGAGACCCGTTCTGCTTCGGGAGCGGCTCGCCGTACATTCCGGTTACCACGAAGGCCAATTCGTTCATCGCCTCGTCCATGCGCAGGGCTTCGTAATACGGCCAGGGATACCAGTGCTGCTTTTTGATGCCCTCCATTTGGTTTGGACGGTTGACCGATACGAAGCGCACATGCGTCGCGCGGGAGAGCGGTTTGCACCGTTCGATGAGTTTGCTGAGCGGGAACCCCGTCCATGGTACCGTCATGGCCCAGGCCTCGACGCACCGGAAGCGGTAGAGGCGTTCTTCGAGTTCCATGGTGCGGATCAGTTCCGCCACATCGAATGTGAGCCGTTTTTCGACGAGCCCGCGTACCCGGATTGTCATGGGAAACGGTTCATAAGGCTCCGTAAGGGGCCATATTTCTTTGGAAGCCCCGTCGAATTCGTAGAAATTGTTGTAGGAGGAGGCGAAGATGCGTCCGGTTACTGCACGTTCCGGAACAGTGAATGCCTCGTTGCGCGCGGCTGGATATCCCTCACGCGGCGCATTGCCCGGGATGGTGTCCAGCGGTCCGAACGAAGTCATGGAGCATCCCATGGCGCCGAAGGCCGCTATTCCAACGGTACCCAGACCCAGTTCTGCAATGAATTGCCGCCGATTCCGGTACGTATGTTCGGAGGTTACGTCGCTTTCTCTGGCTTGCCAGCGCGGGTGCAGAACGATATTAGCCATGGCCTTCGGAAGAATCGAGTGAAACGGCGGTTTGCTCAACATATATCTCTTTTCCTTTTTCCGCAAATTCCCTGGCCTTGGAATCCAGCCCCTGCTGCACAGCGTCCGTTTCGGAGAGGCCGTGTTCAAGGGCATACTTCCGAATATCCTGCGTGATTTTCATGGAGCAGAATTTCGGACCGCACATGGAGCAAAAATGCGCGACCTTTGCGCCCTCGGCCGGAAGGGTTTCGTCATGGAAGTCACGGGCGGTATCCGGGTCCAGCGAAAGATTGAACTGATCGTTCCATCGGAAGTCGAACCTTGCCTTGCTAAGCACATTGTCCCGGAGTTGCGCAGTGGGGTGGCCCTTCGCCAGATCCGCCGCATGAGCGGCAATCTTGTAGGTTATAACCCCGTCCTTCACGTCTTTTTTGTTGGGAAGCCCCAGGTGCTCCTTGGGCGTCACGTAACAGAGCATGGCGGTGCCGTACCACCCTATCATCGCTGCTCCTATGGCGGATGTTATGTGGTCATAACCGGGGGCTATATCGGTCGTAAGCGGCCCCAGGGTGTAGAAAGGAGCTTCCCCGCATGCCTCCAACTGCCTGGTCATGTTCTCCCGGATCATCTGCATGGGGATGTGTCCCGGACCTTCTATCATGACCTGAACGTCATGCTTCCAGGCTATCTGCGTAAGCTCTCCGAGGGTGTCCAACTCGGCGAACTGGGCGTCGTCGTTTGCGTCGGCTATGGATCCCGGTCGGAGGCCATCACCCAGCGAAAAGGCTATGTCGTACGCCTTCATTATCTCGCATATTTCTTCAAACTCCGTGTACAGAAAACTTTCCTTGTGGTGCGCGAGACACCACTTCGCCATGATGGAGCCACCCCTTGAAACGATTCCTGTAACCCTGTTGGCCGTAAGCGGTATGTAGCGAAGAAGAACCCCCGCGTGTATGGTGAAATAGTCAACTCCCTGCTCAGCCTGCTCTATCAGGGTATCCCTGTACATCTCCCAGGTAAGATCTTCCGGTTTCCCATTCGCTTTCTCAAGCGCCTGGTATATGGGAACCGTTCCTATCGGAACCGGGGAATTTCTTATGATCCACTCTCTGGTTTCATGGATATTGTCTCCCGTCGACAGGTCCATTATGGTGTCGGCTCCCCATCGGCACGCCCAGACCGCTTTTTCCACTTCCTCTTCAATGCTTGAGGAAACGGCGGAATTTCCGATGTTCGCATTTATTTTTACGAGAAAGTTCCGCCCTATTATCATGGGCTCGCTTTCGGGGTGGTTTATGTTATTCGGAATGATGGCGCGCCCCGAGGCGACTTCGTCTCGTACGAATTCCGGGGTGATGTGGGAGGGCTGGATACGAGCGTCGAAATCAATCCCTGCGTGATAAGAGCACAGCTGCCCGTAGTAGTTCCCCCTGAGTTCGTCGATCCGCTGATTTTCCCGTATGGCTATGTACTCCATTTCAGGAGTTATGACGCCCCTCTTGGCATAGTGCATCTGCGTTACATTGCGCGAGGGGGCGGCGCGAAGGGGTTTTCGGGTATTTCCGAAGGTTATCCCGTTGGTTCTCTCGAGCCTTTTTCGTGCGAATTCCGAGGAAAAATCGGGCAGCTCCAGGACATCTCCCCGCTCCTTTATCCACGTTGAGCGAAGCGGCGGAAGTCCTTTGTGCACGTCGATATCGGCTCCGGGATCGGTGTAGGGGCCGCTGGTGTCATAAAGAGTTATCCTGAACTTTTCCGCCCCGAGGCCTTCAGAGATTGTATCCTCGGTTTCGACTTCCCTCATCGCAACCTTTATATCGTGGATCTTCCCGTCCACGAATATTTTCTTTGACTTCGGGAAAGGATCTCTCGTGATGGCGGATTGCGCAGGTATTTTTTCTGTTTTCCGAGAAGAACCCATGGACGGCCGACCTCTTGGCGAAAATGTGTTGGACGTTACACCAGTGCAGGGGATTGTAAACCTGTTGACAGAGAACCCCGGGGCAAAAAGCGCTTCAGGTTTTCATTGTTTGGAACCGTCCCTGCATGGAAGAAGCCCTGCAGAATGACTGGTCGTAATGCAAACCCTGGTCACTTCGTACCCCTACCCTGCGGGGATGCTTCTGTTCCATGAGGGATTTGCGGTATTGAAAACGGGCAATCCGGAAGCCTCCGATGAAGTCCGGAGGTTATCCGGTGCGGGCTTCCTGTTTTTCGTACGGATACCGGCTTGCAAGGGTATTCGGGTCCGCTCCGATTACGTATCGGGCCCATAGGCAGGCGTTGCGGAGTTGTTGCAGAAAAGGTCCGCGTTTCCGGAAGCGGCGCGCCGAGGAGGTGACGCATTTTTTCAGAAAGACGAAGCCGCCGCGTTCGTGGAGCTTACGTACGAATTCGATGTCCTCGAAAATGGGAAGATCCGGATAGCCGCCCAATTCCTCGAATACGGAACGTCGAACGAAGCAGCCCCGGTCTCCGAAACAGATCCGCGGTGCATGCAAGCGCGTGAACCAACTATAAAAACGAAGAAGAGGGGTATTGCGGTCGAATCGGAGCCGAAAGGCGCCTCCTGCCAGTGAGGGATCGGATAGTGTGCTCCGCACCTTTTCGAGGCCGTCGGGGGGCAGGAGTGTGTCGGCATGCAGGAAAAGCAGGATATCTCCTCCGGCTTGCGCAGCTCCCGCATTCATTTGCCTGGATCGTCCGCGCGGCGCCTGGACGACCCGTCCGTACCGGCTGGCAATAGCCGCCGTTTCGTCGAGGGAGCCGCCGTCCGCAACAATGATTTCGTGTTCGGGCGTTTGTCGGCGTACGGACCGCAACGTGTTTTCGATGCCCGCAGCTTCATTCAGTGCGGGGATGATCACGGAGATGAGCGGTTTCACTTCAGGGATACTCTGATTAAGTCCGCAAGCCCCCCGCAGGGTGCGTCACGTCCGTGACGCCGTGAATTCGCAGTGCTTTTTGTTGATTTCAACGATGAAACCATGATGTTCTGTACGCAAGAACGTGACGCGCTGAGCGAAGCGGTTTTGATCGGAATATCCCTTACCACATGGTTAACTTCATGCAATACACCGCGGCGCCGGCCTTTAGAAATTCTCCAACATCGATTTCAATCGGCTCGAACCCTGCATCCTGCAGCCTTTGCGTGGTTTGCGGACATCCTTTCTGGAGCAGCACATGCCGTCCGTCCGGGCAATGCGCATTACACGCCAGCCGTTCCCGGGCCTCGGCTTCCGGGACTTCAACGATACGTTCGAAGAGTCTGCGGATCATGGATATATCTTCGGAACGCAGTGCGGCCGGGCAGATGAGCGCCGTGCGTTCGTCCAGCACGCAGAGGCACGTATCAAGATGGTAGAAGGCTTCGTCGTCGAGCCGAATCGGAATAACGGGTACGTCCAGCATGGCCGAAATGGCGTCATGGGTAGCCCGGTCGGTGCGCTGGCCGTATCCTCCCCAAATAAGGCGTCGTCCGGGATGCCAGATGGCGTCTGCGCCCCCTTCGAAGATAAGCCCCTCCGGGAGATGGCGAACGTCAACCCCCAGTTCGCGGAAAAACCGCTCGTAGTGTATGCTTTCGCCGTATCGGGACGGCGTGGCCATACGACTCATAATGATCCCCGGCGATTTCCCGTCCGGCGCCAGGAACGCCGCTGCGGCATTGGCTGCAAAAATCATGTCGTACAGCCCCTCTACGCCTTCTGCGCTGTGTACTTCCACGCCAAGCGCCCGGTAGGTATCCCGCAGCGTTTCCCATTGACGCTGCGCCCGGACACGGTTCACGTTTCCCACATGATCGACCATATGCGGGTTGATCACGTATTGCACATCGTAGTGCGCTGGCGTGGCCATGACAACACGTCCCTGCAGGGGCATCGCCGGGCAATCGCTGACAGCGAAGTCGATCTGATCGACGGATTCGTAAACCATGATCGTAATCGTTCGGGTTAATCAGAGTATCCTATAACTATTTATAACATATTCGGCCCTTTGAAGAAGAACAGGGCAGAGGCTGCGGCGGCAACCGGGCGCCGGTGAGCTACCTGTCGCTCAGCGCCGCAATACCGGGCAGCGTCTTGCCTTCCAGAAACTCCAGCATGGCGCCGCCGCCCGTCGAGACATGGCTCACAAGCTTTTCATATCCTGCCTGGGAGACGGCCGCCACCGAATCGCCTCCCCCCACCACCGTAAGGGCGCCGTGCGCAGTGGCTCCGGCAAGTGCTTTGGCCATAGCAAACGTTCCTGCGGCGAAATTCGACATTTCGAATACACCCATCGGGCCATTCCACACGATGGTGCGCGCTTCTCCGATAGCACGAGCGTATTCCCCGATGGTTTCCGGCCCGATATCGAGGCCCATTTCCCCCTCGGGAATGGCGCCGGAAACGATGCGTCGAGGAGCTTCGTTGTCGAATGCGCTTGCTGTTACATGGTCAACCGGCAGCCTGATTTTGCCATCGGCCTGCTCGTACAGCGCTTTTGCGTCGTCAAGCCGATCTGTTTCCACCCTCGAAGCGCCTGTTTCGTGTCCCAGTGCTTTCAGAAAGGTGTAACTCATGGCGCCGCCGATGAACAGCGCATCGACCCGATCGAGCAGGTTCCGGATGACGCCGATCTTGTCGGATACCTTTGCGCCGCCCAGTACAGCCACATACGGCGGCTCCGGATTGTCGAGCAACCTTGACAGGTACTCGATTTCTTTATCGAGGAGTAGCCCCATGCCCGCTTCCTCGACCCGGTGCGCTACCCCTTCCGTCGAAGCATGGGCGCGATGACAGGTCCCGAATGCATCGTTCACATACAGGTCTGCGAAGGCGGCCAGTTCCCCGGCCAGATCAGGATCGTTCTTCGTTTCTCCCGGATGGAATCGGGTGTTTTCGAGCACGAGCGCTTCCCCTTCGTTCAGCCCGTCGATGGCTTGCCGGCTTGCCGGGTCCGTCGGCCCCGCGGCATGCTCCACAAAATGCACGGGAGCATCCAGTAATTCCTGCAGGCGGCCCGCGATGGGGCGCAGCGTAAACGCAGGGTCCGGCGCACCCTTCGGGCGGCCAAGATGGCTCATCAGGATAGCCTTTCCGCCGCCGGCAAGGATGGCGCGTATCGTAGGCAACGCAGCCCGGATGCGCGTATCGTCCCCGATGACGCCATCTGCGATCGGTACGTTGAAGTCAACGCGCACCAGCACGCGTCGCCCACGCACCTTCATATTTTCGATGGTCCGTTTGCGCATGCGTCTGTACTTCCGGTCAGCCGGCGATTTTCTGGACGAGTTCCGCCACCCGGCACGAGTATCCCCACTCGTTGTCGTACCAGCCGACGATTTTCACGGTGGTGCCGTTCGCCATGGTGCACGGCGCATCGAAGATGCAGGAATGCGGGTTGTGGAGAATATCGTTCGACACGAGCGGTTCCTCGCTATACTCGAGCAGTCCCTTCAGACCGTTTGCCGCTGCTTCGCGGAACGCCGCGTTGACTTCTTCGGCGGAGACTTCCTGTTCCAGTTCGGCGGTGAGATCCGTAATGGAGCCTGCCGGCGTCGGCACGCGGAGCGCCATGCCGTCCAGTTTCCCTTGCAAGTGCGGCAGCACAAGGCCCACCGCCTTGGCGGCGCCGGTTGTGGTGGGTACGATGGAGAGGGCTGCAGCGCGGGCGCGGCGCAGGTCCGGATGCGGGCCGTCCACAAGCGCCTGATCCGACGTGTAGGCGTGCACCGTGGTGATAAAGCCGCGCTTCACGCCGAACCGGTCGTCGAGGACCTTAACCATCGGAGCAAGGCAGTTCGTGGTGCAACTGGCATTGGACAGAAGTTTTTCCTCTCCGGTCAAGGCGTGGTCGTTGACCCCGATCACGACCGTAGCGTCTACCGCGCCCTTGGCGGGCGCCGAGACAACCACTTTCGAAGCGCCGGCCTCGATATGCTTGCCGGCCTCCTCCGCTGAGCGAAAAATCCCGGTGGATTCCACAACCACCTCTGTTCCGAGGTCGCCCCAGGGAAGCTGGGCGGGGTCCCGCTCCGAGAAGACCGGGTATACCTTGCCGTCCACGACGAGGGAATTTCCATCGACGCGCACATCGCCCGGAAAACGGCCATGCACCGAGTCGTACTTCAGCAGGTGCGCAAGGGTGCCTGCACTGGTCAGGTCGTTGATGCCGACGATATCAATATCTTCAAGACGACGTTCGAGGATCGCGCGAAATACGAGCCTTCCAATGCGTCCGAAACCGTTGATTCCAAGCTTGATTGCCATGAGATTTGTATACGATTTTTTAAAAAAGGGCCCGGCAAGGGGCGTATGCGGGGTTAATGGATAGGCCGGCGCATGCCGGGCGGTGCAGTAAACGGTCCCCAACGGGCTTCGATCCATCTCGATCCCCGGATTTGATGAAAATCTTGTCTAAAAATGACGTACTGCCGGATTAGCGATCCTTTTGAAGGAAAATGATGGACCCTCTGCGCGTACATACGCATAAAAGCGGCATTCCGTATCATTATGGAAATCTGCAAGCAACAAATTCCCGATATCGTGTCTGTTGACGATACCCGGTAATCCATACGGCGAATTCCGTACTGTTTCCTGAAATTTACTGCGCGTATCCCGCGAATCCATGCCAACCCCGAAACCTCCCCGAAGTATTTCCAGAAAACATGAGTTGCGTGAGGACAAGGTTGTCACGTTCTATGCACGCGCATGGCGATTTGTAGACGCCAACAGGAAGATGGTCTATGGCGCAGTCGCTGCGCTTGTAGCGATTGCCGTCGTTATCGTCGGGTATGTTTTCTATCAGGGCCAGCAAGCCTCCGAGGCCGAGGTCCTTCTGGCCCAGGTGCTGCCCCTGTATGAGGAGGCATCGTACCAGCAGGCGCTGGATGGATCGCTGGAGCATCTGGGCTTGCTGGAAATCGCCGATAAGTACGGCAGCACGCCCGCAGGGAATCTTGCGCGATTCTATGCGGCGGATGCGCTTTTCAATCTGGGCGAATACGACCGGTCGCTTTCGTATTTCGAGGATTTCGACAAGGGGTCGGACTTTATCGGGGCGGGCGCCATTGCAGGCGAGGCGGCGGCCTGGGAACAGCGCGAGGAATATGCCCGCGCCGGCGATTTGTACCGGCGCGCCGCGCGCCACTTCGAGAGCGAACTGACGACGCCGGAATATCTCCTGCATGCCGGTCAACTCTACGAGCGGGCAGGGCGGTACGAGGATGCCCTCGAACAGTACGAAGCCGTCGAGGCGGAGTACCCCGAATCCAGCCAGGCTTCGAATATCCGGGTATATATTGCGCGCGCAACGGCGAAGCAGTCATCCTGACCGATCGCATGCCTCCTGTTATTCTTGTTGTAGACGATGAACCGAGTATTCGACGTACGCTACGCGAGATATTCGAGTACGAGGGGTTCGGCGTAGAAGAAGCCGTCGACGGAGAAGAGGCTCTCGCCCGGCTGCGCGCCGGGCGGTACGATGTCGTCATGCTCGACGTCAACATGCCGAAACGGGACGGCATGGAAGTACTCGCTGTGGCGCGCGAAGAAACGCCCGAGACGCCCATCGTTATGCTCTCCGGGCACGGCGCCATCGAGACGGCTGTGAAGGCGACCAAACTGGGCGCGTACGATTTTATCGAAAAGCCGCCCGACCTGAATCGCTTGCTCGTTTCCGTACGCAACGCGATGGACCGCGGGGTTCTGGCGACGGCGAATCGCCGGATGCAGGAGGCTATTCACGCCTACGAGGGTGAGCTCACTCCTATTCTTGGCGATAGCTCCGCTATAGGCGCCGTCCGCGATACGATCGAACGCGTTGCCCCTTCGGAAGCGCGCGTGCTCATTACGGGCGACCCCGGCACAGGAAAGGAACTCGTTGCAAAGTGGATTCGCCACCTGTCGCCCAGGAAGGATGGGCCGATGGTAGACGTGAACTGCGCCGCGATCCCCGACGAATTGATCGAAAGCGAACTCTTCGGCCATGAAAAGGGAGCTTTTACCGGCGCCGTAAAGCAGCGTATCGGAAAGTTCGAGCAAGCCGACGGGGGGACGTTGTTTCTCGACGAGATCGGGGACATGAGTTTGTCCGCTCAGGCCAAGGTTCTGCGGGTGCTTCAGGAAAACAATATCCAGCGCGTAGGCGGGGATCGGGTCATTCCAGTGGATGTGCGCATCGTCTGCGCCACAAACAAGGATCTTGCTGCATGCATCCGGGAAGAAACCTTTCGAGAGGACCTGTACTACCGGCTCAGCGTGATTCCCATACATCTCCCGACGCTGCGGGAACGCGTCGAAGACATCCCTGTCATCGCCGCCCGCTTTTGCGAGGACCTGGCGCGGCGCAACGGCCGGCCCGGAAAACATTTTGCCGCATCGGCCCTGAGGCGCCTCATGGAGCAGGAATGGAGGGGCAATGTGCGCGAACTGCAAAACGTAATAGAGCGCCTCATCGTGCTTACGACCGATGACGAGATTCGCGTAGAGGATATCGACCGTTATGCGTTTCCCGGGGAAACGTCCTGGGATCCTCTAATGGACCTGCTCGCCAGGACGGAAGACTGGGGCGATTTTCGCGACGCGGCGGAAAAAATGTTTCTTGAGCGGAAATTGAACGATTTCGATTGGAACATTAGCCGAACCGCAGAAGCCATTGGGATGCAAAGGTCTCATTTGTACAACAAGATGAACAAATACGGGATCGAACGCGAAGAGGGGGCATAGTTTGAGCGTGGCGGAACATACCCTGAAGTCCATGAGGAATATCCCTCCGGATACGCCGCTTCTCAGCGTGCATGCGCTTAAAAAGAGTTACCCTTCGGGGGGCGGGCGATCCTTGCAGGTGCTCCGCGGCGTGGATTTCGAGGCTCGTTCCGGCGAAGTGGTGGCCATCACAGGGGAAAGCGGAACCGGTAAAAGCACCCTGCTGCATCTTCTCGGGGCGCTTGACCGCCCTGACAGCGGTTCGGTGTATTGCCGGGGCAAGGAGGTGTTCAGCGCGTCGGACGAGGAATTGGCCGCGTTCCGCAACAGGGAGATCGGGTTCGTTTTTCAATTTCACCACCTGTTGCCGGAGTTTACGGCGCTCGAAAACGTGGCCATGCCGGCGCTCATTCGCCACCGACGCCTTTCGGAGGTTCGCGACCGCGCGATGATGCTTCTCCGGATGCTGCATCTGGACGAGCGGGCAGCGCATCGCCCCGGCGAGTTGTCCGGGGGGGAACAGCAGCGTGTCGCCGTGGCCCGCGCGCTTATGAACCAGCCGGGCCTGGTGCTGGCCGATGAGCCGTCGGGCAACCTCGATGCGAAAAACGCTGCGCATCTGCATGAGGAAATGATCCGGCTTAGCCGCGATTTGGGGTGTACGTTCGTGCTCGCCACGCACAATCTGGCGCTGGCGGCGAGCGCCGACCGGGTGCTGCGGCTGGAGGAGGGCGTGCTTCGCCAGGAAGCGCCGGATAGCGTCTGATTATTTCCTGCGCTACGGCGGTGCGCGTCGTTTCGGAGAACGCACAGGGCATTACGGCGTTATACTTGCTACCGTATACAGCCACTATTCCTCCTGTACATTATGGTGGACATTCCGGTATTGGACAGGGAGGCCGGTTTTATCGACGCGCCCGTCGATCCCATGCTGAATCTGTTTGAGGAAATCGAACGGATGAAGCAGGACAAGAACGCGGTGCTTCTGGCGCATTATTATCAGGAACCGGACATTCAGGACATCGCCGATTACATAGGCGATTCGCTGGGGCTTGCCCGGAGAGCCGCCGAAACGGACGCGGACATTATCGTATTCGCCGGGGTGCATTTCATGGCGGAAACGGCGAAAATCCTGAATCCCGGACGAAAAGTGTTGCTGCCGGATCTGAATGCCGGCTGCTCTCTTGCGGACTCGTGCCCGGCGCCCGAGCTGGCTGCGTTCAAAAAGCGCCACCCCGGCCATCTTGTGGTCTCCTACATTAACTGTACGGCGGGCGTGAAAGCGCTCAGCGACATTATTTGCACCTCGTCGAACGCCGCGCATATCGTGTCCTCCATTCCGGAGGACCAACCGATCATTTTTGCGCCGGATCGTAACCTTGGGCGGCATCTTGTGCGCGAAACGGGACGGGACATGGTGCTTTGGGAAGGGGCGTGTATCGTCCACGAAACGTTCAGCGAGCGCAAACTGCTGCGCCTGAAAGTGCGTTATCCGGAGGCGCTTGTTCTGGCGCATCCCGAGTGCGAGGAGCCGGTGTTGCGGCATGCGGATCATATCGGTTCCACCACGTCCATTCGCCGTTATGCCCGGGAAAGCGCGCATGACGCCTTTATCGTGGCGACGGAAGAAGGCATTCTGCACCAGATGCGCAAGGATAGTCCCGAAAAGACCTTCATTCCGGCGCCGCCGGAAAGCGGATGCGAGTGCAGCCGGTGTCCTCACATGCGGCTCAATACCATTGAGAAAGTGTATCTCTGCTTGCGATTCGAGGAGCCCGAGATACATATGGAGGAGACGGTGCGGCGGGCGGCGCTCCGTCCCATCGAGCGCATGCTGGAACTGAGCGAGGGAGTGGGCGCATGATGGCTGTTTCTGCCTCCGGCAGGTCGAACGCACACGATCGGTAGGACGGATGGCGCGCATCGGTTCCTACGAATTGCATACGATCGAGACAGGTCGATTCGGCCTGGACGGCGGCGCCATGTTCGGCGTAGTGCCGCGCGCGTTATGGGAGCGTCATATCCGGCCGGACGACAGGAATCGAATTCCTCTTGCCCTGCGTTGCCTGCTCCTGGAGGGGGATGGGCGCGTTATTCTCATCGACAACGGCATCGGCGCCAAGTTCGATGAGAAGTTCGCAAGCATCTATGCCATCGATTATGCCCATTCGGAGCTGCACAGGTCGCTTGATCAGGCGGGTTTCTGTGCAGCGGACGTGACGGATGTTGTGTATACCCACCTGCATTTCGATCATTGCGGCGGCGGCACCGCAATCGGCCGCAACGGCCCGGCCCCGGTTTTCGAGAATGCGCGGTATCACGTGCAGCGCGCGCACTGGGAGTGGGCGCTGCACCCGAACGCACGCGAAGCCGCGTCGTTTATGAAAGAAAATATGGAACCGATCGAGCGGGCCGGGCAACTGCATCTGGTGGACGGACCGGGCACGCTTTTTCCCGGGGTCGAGGCGATCGTTGTGGATGGCCATACGGAGGCGCAGCAACTGGTGAAAATATCCGACGAAGAGCGCACGCTCGTTTTCGTGGCGGACCTTCTGCCTACAACCGCTCATTTGCGGAGAGCCTGGGCTACGTCGTACGATGTGCGCCCGCTTGTGACCCTAAAAGAAAAAGCGCGTTTTCTCGAGGATGCCGTCGAGAGAGGATGGGACTTCTTTTTCGAGCATGACCCGGTGACGGTGGTGGGTACGCCCGTGCGTACGCCGAGAGGCATTGCCGTTGCAGAGGAGCGCCCCCTCGAGGAATTGTAGGATCGGCGTATCCTGTAGTTGTTTCGTCGAAACTTCACTGGTTGGCGCGCTTGCAGGCGGAACCTTGCCGGGCGGGTTTCGTTTTACGTGGATAAAGGGGCATTTTGGGCCGTCGAATTGGCTATACCCGGTGTTATTCGGTATAGTCGGCATAAAACGCCTCCCTCTGTATCGCTTCCTTCTTCTTTTCGCCTATCGACCTGCGACTGTTACGAAACCGGGCGGCCTGATCCGTCCTCGTTCCCTTACTCGTTTTCCTATTTCGTAACAGCATGCTTTTCTCCGCCGCGTAAGCGATCCGGCGAGAAAGGCGCGATATCATGCGTGTTCGGCTCGCGTTCCTTGCGGTTTTCCTGTGCGTCGTCCGGGCGGATGCGTCCGTGGCGCAGGATGTGGATATCCGTACGGTGGAATCTTCTTCGGAGGGCGTGGTTGTGGAGTTTACGGTGGATTGGCCCGCTTCCATGCAGTCCGTGGTCGATTCGGCGGCGATCGAAACATTTACGATATCTACTGCCCGCGCGTTGTCTTTTGGCGTACCGGTCGTTTCGGAAACGCTCGAACTGCCGTCGGGGGATACCCCAAGCGTTTCCCTGACCTCAACTGCCTACGACGAACTGGACCTTCCTGTCGGGGATACGCTGGTCGTGCAGGAAACGAGCGGTCCCGTAGTATGGCTGGACGGGCTGGGTACAAGCCAGGGGCGGCATCTTATCAATCTGGGCGTGCGGTTGCTTGTCTACGAAAATGGCACGGTCCGCCGCTATCGACAAGTGCGCGCTTCCATACGCTACGCAAGCGGAGCCGGCGGACAGGGCGTATCTTCCCGCCTCGTCGCATCCCGCCGTAACGACAATCCGCACCTTGCCGTTACGGAAAGCGTACTGGCCAACGGCGTCGTCTACAAGATTCCCGTTCACACGACGGGCTTGTACCGCATCGACAGGGATTTTCTGGCCGCCCTTCCCGATTTCCCCTCTCCGGACGCCATCGATCCGGACCGCGTCGCTATTTACGGAAACGGGGGCGCGCCCGTGCCTGGGCCCAATTCATCCCCCCGGATCGCGGACCTTGTCGAACAGCCTGCATACCGCTCGGGCGGCGGCGACGGCAGTTTCGATGCGGCGGATGCGGTGGTTTTCTACGGAAAAGGCCCGTCCGGCTGGACATACGGGGAAGAAGAATGGGAGCATTACGTACATCCCTTTTCCAATGAGAATTATTATTTCGTCAAGATACTGGACGAAGATGCTGCGTTGCCCGTACCCGAGCCTTTCCCTGCGTATACGGGCCTCGAAACGCGCTACGAGGCGGAGGGGCGGCATATGGTGGATTTCGACGAGCACATATGGAGCAAGGAAAACGGAAGCGGACACACATGGGTCATGATCCCGATCCGGGCAGGGGATTCGCGGGTCCTGGTCGAAAATGTGATGTTGCCGGGACTTGTGCAGGGAGTTGTTCGCTACCAGGCGCGGGTGGCTATCCGTTCCAATCCCGTCGCCACGGTACGCTTCGAATCGGACGGGGCGTTGGCGGGTTCTCTTCGGGCTGCGAGGAGTGTTGGTTTTGACAATGAGACAGCATCCACTGCGGTTCCCGGCATCGCCGAGTTCGAACGCAACATGGGGGCCAATGAACCCCTGCATCTTTCGCTGGGTCTGGAGGGGGACGCTACGAACGATGCACAGGCTGCGGTGGACTGGGTGCGGGTGTTTTATCCGCAGCGGCTGCGGGCGGCCGGAGACTCGCTCCATTTCAGTACGCCCGGAGGCGAAACGGGGGCGTTCGAATTCGCTCTCGAAGGATTTGCCGCGGAGCCGCTGGTGTGGGACGTGACGGAGCCCGGCCATGTACGCCGTCTTGCCGTGCGGCAGGCCGGGAATGCCTGGCGCGTTCAATTACAAGCGCCCGACGCATCCGCGCCGCGCGAACTGACGGCGTTTCGTCCGTCGGCGGTCCGGCCGCTTGGCGCAGAAGGCGCGCAACGCGTCGCTTCGCAGAATCTGCACGGCCTCTCCGCGTATCCGGATTTCGTGATTGTAGCGCCTGATGAATTCCGTGCCGCTGCAGACGAACTGGCGGAGCACCGCCGCAAGGAGGGGCTCGACGTGGTGGTGACGGATATCCAAAAAATATACAATGAGTTTTCCGGCGGCCTTGCGGACGTGCGCGGGCTGCGCGATTACCTGCGTTTTCTGTACGACCGGGGCAGCGAAGCCGGTAAGCCGCTCCGGTACGCCCTGCTCTTCGGAGACGGACACTTCAATTATCGGCGTCTGGGCCTTGACAGCGAGTCTCTTCTCGAAAACTGGATCCCGCCCTACGAAACAGAGGAATCGTTCAACCCGATTTTATCCTATACCAGCGACGATTACTTCGGCTTGCTGGATGCGGACGAGGGGATATGGGCCTGGACTGGCAACAATGGGTCGACGCCGGGCCGGGAACGGGTCGATATAGGCATCGGGCGGTTTCCTGTGCAGACTCCGGAAGAAGCCGCCGCGATGGTGGCCAAAATAAAGCATTACGAGAATCCCGCCACCTACGGTTCCTGGCGCAAGCAGTATCTGCTGGTGGCCGACGATGCGTACAACGAGGGCCGGGCCGTGAAAGAAGGGACTCCGGATCTGCATACGCAGAATACGGATGTGGTGGCCGAACTGCTTGCGCAGGAGTATCCGCAGATCGATCTGCAAAAGGTGTACGGCATTTCCTACGAACGGGAATTCGCCAACGGCTGGCGTCTGCCCGGCGTCGAACGGGACATTCTGTCCATTCTGGACGACGGCGTACTGGTCATGAATTACAGCGGGCACGGGGGAGAATATGCTCTTGCCCAGGAAAGAATTTTCACGCTCGAGGACGGACAGGAGCTACGCAATTACGACCGCATGCCGCTGTTCATTACCGCCACCTGTTCGTACGGGTGGTGGGATCTGGCCAAGGAACAAAGCGCTGCGGAAGTGCTCCTGCTCAACGAGAACGGAGGCGCCATTGCGCTGATGACGACCGTGCGGCTGGTTTATACGAGTACGGACCTTAACCTGCTGAATGTGGGTTTGAACCGGGCGTTGAACAAGGAATTGTTTAAACCTGCGCAGGACGGAAGGCCTCGCCGGTTGGGCGACATTCTGGTGAGCACGAAGAATACGCAAGCGGGTTTGCAGGGCAACAACCGCAAGTTCAATCTGCTCGGCGATCCGACCTTGCGCCTCGGGTATCCTTCGCGCGAGGTGGTGGTCGAGCAGGTGAACGGAACGCCTGTTGAGGACACCCCCGCGCTCCGGGCGCTGGACGAAATAACCATCGAAGGGAGTGTGCGCACGACCGCGGGCGCGGTGGATCCGGGGTTCGAAGGGCAGGCGCATCTTGTGGTTTTCGATGCGGAGCGCCGCGTCAACGTGCCCGATCGCCGCGCCCTGCCTCGGGACTACTATACGGTTCGGGAGGATCTGCTCTGGCGGGGTACCGTACCGGTAACCTCGGGCCGTTTCACCGCCACGTTCGTGATGCCGAAAGATATTTCCTACAGCAACGAACCCGGGCGCGTGAGCATCTATGCGCGCAATGCCTCCGAACATGCCGGCGGCTATACGGAGCAGGTCGTGGTCGGCGGGACCGCCGCCACCTTGCCCGATGATCGTGTCGGACCGGATATAACCCTCTTTCTGAACGACACCACGTTTGTTTCCGGCGGACTGACTCCGGCGAATCCCCGCCTCATCGTGAAGCTGCGCGACGACAGCGGCATCAATACGGTAGGAACGGGCGTGGGGCACGAGATGCTGCTGGTTGTCGACGGAGACGAGCGCTCCGCCGTAGACATAGGCAGCCGTTTCGAAAGCGATCCCGGTTCGTTCCGAAGCGGCCGCGTCGAATATTCGTTCAGGGATTATACGGACGGACTGACCGACGGCCCGCATTCGTTGTCGGTGCGCGCCTGGGACGTGCTCAATAATTCGAATGTCGAATCCCTGGATTTCGTGATGGCTTCCACGCAGGATGTGGTGCTGAACAATGTGTACAATTACCCCAATCCGACAAGCGGCCACACACGGTTCGTGTTCGAGCATAACCAGCCGACGGGCACTGCCGCTTCCGTGCAGGTGCGTATTTACGCCCTGTCCGGACGCCCGGTCCGTACCCTCGATACGGAAGAGGCGCTTCCCTCCGGGATGTTGACAGCCGGCCCCGTGCAGGTGGTCTGGGACGGGCGGGACGAGGATATGAACCTGCTGGCCTCCGGCATTTACCTCTACAAGGTGCGCGTGCGCGTGGACCAGCCGGACGGCGGTCGTTCCGTATCCGAACACATAGAAAAGGTGGCTATCATCCGATAGCCCCGCACATAGCCATCAGGAACCTTTTTCGCCCCCTTTGAGAACGAATCATGCAGCCATTCAACGAAAGCAGCAGGTATATTGACATGAGCCGAAAATTTCTTGCCGCGACTATCCTCACCGTGTTTTTTGCATTCTTCGCCGGGCAGGCGGCGCATGCGCAGGTCGGCGGAGCCGCCGTGGTTTTTTTGCAGATCGAGCCGGATAGCCGCTCCGCAGGCATGGGGAATACAGGCGTCGCCATTGCCGACAACGCGAACGCCATCTTCTGGAATCCGGCGGGTCTTGCCCGGCAGGAGGGTACGGAGCTTTCGCTAACCCATTCCAACTGGCTTCCTGAGTTCAATGCGGGGCTGTTTTATGAGTACCTGACCGCCAAACATCGGATAGACGGCATTGGCACCTTCGGTGGGCATCTGACCTACCTGTTTCTTGGCGAACACGAAGGCCGCGACGCCCAGAACAACCCCACAGGCACCTTCAAGTCGTACGACCTGGCCGCGGGTGCTTCCTTCGGGACGAATGTGTTGAAGAATCTGTCTCTGGGCACGGGCATCCGCCTGATTTATTCGAATCTTGCGCCGGGGCAGCAAGTGGGAGCGCAGGAAACGCGCGCCGGCGTAACGGTTGGTTTCGATTTTGCCGGCCTGTACAGCGTGCCCCGTCTTTATGCCGGAGAGACGGAGGTGGGCATTGACCTTGGATTCAATCTCGCCAATATGGGTCCGAAGATCCAGTATTCGGATCAGGGACAAGCCGATCCCATTCCCCAGAATCTGCGGTTCGGGTACGCCGTTACGTTGGATTTCGACGAGTATAACAAACTGACGTTTACGCAGGATTTCAACAAAACGCTGATTCGCGTGAATATATCGAAGGATTCGCTTGACACCACCAGGGAAGCAGATCCATTCTACCAAGCGCTCTTCTCCGGTTGGCAGCCCATTGAGGTATGCGCCAGTGTATGCAACGAAACAACCATCAGATCGGGAGACGCCACCTATGAGACACTCAATGCATTCGATCAAATGACCATCAGCATGGGTTTCGAATACTGGTACCGGGACCTGTTCGCCATTCGCGCCGGATATTTTTACGAGAGCCCGTATTACGGCAACAGAGAGTTTCTGACGTTCGGTTCAGGTATCCGGTGGAATATTATCGGAGCAGACTTTTCGTATATCTACGCCATAGAGGAGGATCACCCGCTGGCGAACACGATGCGGTTTTCTCTCCTCCTGAATTTCCTGCGTTAAGGATACTCCCCGCATCCGCTTTCCCATGAGCCGTATATGGCGAGGATGTGCATGATCGGTGGCGATGCGATGCGGCTCCTGCTTGTATCTGCACTTGTTTGCGCGGCAGTCGGGTTGGCTATGCCTGGGCATGCGCAGGTTTATCCCGGCCCGCTCCGCAAACCCGCGGCGCCTGCGTACGACGTGGTGGCGCTTCGCGTCGAATTCCAGCCCGATACGACCCGTTTTTCGACCGGCGACGGTACGTTTGCAGGCGATCCGTACCATGGCATCGAGCCTCTGATCGATCCGCTGCCCCATGACGCCGCCTACTTCGAGGCGCACCTTTCTTTTCTGGAAGATTACGTGGCGCGCGTTTCCGATGGGAAGACGGTAGTGCGCACGCACCTTGTGCCCGGCGTGGTGCGGCTTCCCCGGTCGATAGGGGCCTATGCGCCCACGGGCCTCGACGCCGATAGCGACGTTGAGCGGGCGAAACTGGCTCGTCTGGTGCATGACGCCTGGACGTTGGCCGAGGCGGATATCGACTTCGATATGAGCAGGTTTGCGCCGGGGCGTACGACGCTGCTCCTGTTTCATGCCGGCGTGGGACGGGATACGGAGCTTTCCGGTACCACGCTGGATAGAACCCCGGAAGATTTACCCTCTATTTTTTTCGATGCGGAAACGCTGCACAGGCTTGGCGCCGGGGGAGCGACATTTCACGGATTCCCCGTCGATCACTCCATGATCGTTCCGCGCACCGAAACCCGGCCCGGCACGAACCCCTTCAACGAAGAGCGGTATCTGCTTGAACTTTCCATCAATGGCCTGCTGGCGGCCAGTTTTTTCAATTTTCTGGGCGTGCCGGACCTGTTCGATACGGAGAGCGGGCAAAGCGCCATCGGGCCGTTCGGCCTGATGGATGCGCAGGGCATTTTTGCGTACGGCGGACTTCTCCCGCCCGAGCCCATGGCGTGGACGAAGTACTTTCTGGGCTGGACGGATCCGGTGGAACTTACCGGAGACGGTCCGCAGACCGTCCGGCTTCGCGCGGTCTCGGTTCCGGACGCTTCCGAGTCGGCGCGGGTGCTCGTTTCGGACGCCGAATATTTTCTGGTCGAGAACCGTTACCGGGATCCGGAAGGGGATGGCCTGACGCTGCGCGTCCTTAAAGACGGGCAGATTGTCGAACAGCGCGTGGAGAACGGCGATTCGCTATTCAACAGCCTGACGACGACCGGCTTTACAGGAGGCGTGGTAGTGGGAGCGGACGGGTACGACTGGGCGCTTCCGGGCGGCGTGGATAGCGAAGACAATATTGAGTTGAACGGGGGTCTGTTGATCTGGCATGTGGATGAGCGGCGATTGCGGGCCGGGCTGGCGGATCATGCCGTCAATGTGGGGGAGGAGCGCGCCATCGATCTTGAAGAGGCGGACGGGCCGCAGGACATTGGCTATCCGTCGGGGGGATTGTTCGGGAACCCGCGGCATTTGGGCACCCCTTTCGATTTTTTCTATGAGGGTAACCCCTTTGCGCCCCCAAATGGGCTGTACGAGAACCGCTTCGGCCCGGATACTTATCCCGGCAGCGAGACGAACGCGGGCGGACCCAGCTTCATTGTGCTGGATGCGTTCTCCGCGCCCGGCGCCGATATGTCGTTCGTGTACCGGCGGGAAACCGTGGGCGGGGCTCTTCCGATAGACGCCCTGGAATTGCAGACATTGCACGGGGCGCTTACGTCGCTTCCCGGCGGGTCCAGAATATCGGGGACGGAGGACCACCTGCTGCTGTACGGGCAGGATAGCGTGGCCGTTGCAACGCGGGGTCGCGCGGCGCTGACAGGGCGTGTTCCCACGGCGACGTCCCCTGCTGTGACTTCTGATAACCGCATGGCTACGTTCGAATGCAGGACGGATGTCGGCGCCGAACGCTGCGCCATCGTCGTACGGGACCTCGGAGAATCGTTCGATACGCCCGAAGCCATTTGGGAAATTCCTCCGGAGGCAGGCGCCGGGCGCCCGATTTCTCCGATCGTGTACGTACCGGCGGCAAGCGGCGATGCATGGCATGTGCTTCTTGAAGGGGAAACAGGGGGGGTGCATGTGCAAGCGTCCGCGTCCGGGATCCGGGTTATTCCGGGCAAGTCCGGGGGAGCGGTAGGGCTTGCCGCATGGCAAGGTCCGACAGGGGGCGCGGCGCCGGTGGTCTTTGAAACGGGGGGCGTCGAAATCGACGGGACGGCCTGGAGCTATACGGTAGATGCTGCTTCCGGAATAGGGAGTCCGGCGGTAGGCAGGGAGCGCGCCGGCGGCGTGGCGGCGCTTCCGCTCACCGGAACCGGGGAGCTGCTGCTGCTTGCGCCGGGCGGCGTAACGCGCCGTATCGACGTACGAGCGGCAGCCGCGTCCACCGGGAGGGCCGGGCAAGGGGTGCTTTCAAACTACCCGGTACTCGTGGATGTGGATGGAGACGACCGTCTCGATGTGCTTGCGGCCATGGATTCCACGATCTTCGCATTTACGCAATCAGGGGCAGTGGCTGCCGGATTTCCGGTTACGCTTCCGGCGCGCATCATCACTCAGCCGCTTGTGTTCCGGTTCGAAGGGGCCGAAGAGTGGACGATACTTGCCGCCGGAACGGATGGATATCTGTACGCCGTCGGACCCGGCGGCCAGGCAGCAGCGCCATTCCCGCTCGAAGTGGGGGGCGCTGTGTATACGACGCCGTTGCTTCTGGACGATCGCATCGTCGCCGTGTCCGCGACCGGCTTTGCAAAGGCGTGGCAATTGCCCCCCATTTCGGAAATCTGGTGGGGAGCGTTGTACGGTTCCGGCGCCCAACACAGTTTTTCAGCGCTGGAGGAGCAGGACGATCCGTTTGTATCGGATGGGTTGATCGATCCGAAAGAGACCTACAACTGGCCCAATCCGATCGAAGGGGGCGTCACGCACTTGCGCATCCGGACCTCCCGCGACGCCGAGGTGCGCGTGACGATTCTGGACGCGGGCGGCGCGCAGGTGGGCGATGTGGACATGGGCAGCATCGCGGGGGGCATCCCCACGGAAACGGTTTGGCAGGCCAACGTGCAGAGCGGCTTGTATTTCGCGCGCTTCACGGCCAAGGCGGCGGACGGGACCCGAGCCACCAAACTCATCAAGATGGCGGTTATTCGATAGGATGAACACCGGGTTGCATACATACGGCAGGGGGCGGGGGGCATGGCGCCGGGTTGCCGGGCGTCTGGCATCGGCGCGGGTGCTCTTTGCGGTCGCGCTGGCCGGCATGCCTCTCCTGGGCGGCGCTCCGGCGGCGCAAGCGCAGAATATCGTGGATCTGTACGATTTTACTCGTCCCGGACTGGATTGGTACGCCTTTGAAACCGAGCATTTCAGGGTGGTTTTCCATCATGACGGAGCGGACAAGGGAAGCAGCCGGACGGCCCGGGTCGTTGCCCGCATTGCAGAGGAAATATATGCCCCGATTACTTCGTTGTACCGGTATGCGCCCGACGGCAAAGTAACCTTCGTGCTCAAGGATTTTGAGGATTACTCCAACGGCGCCGCCTATTTCTTCGACAACAAGATCGAAATATGGGCGCCCGCACTGGATTCCCCGCTCCGCGGCGACCACAACTGGCTGCGCAATGTGATCACGCACGAGTTTACGCACATGGTGCAGGTGCAGGCGGCGATGAAGGCGGGCCTCCGGTTTCCGTTCCTGTATTTCCAGTACCTGGATTACGAGGACGTAAAGCGGCCTGACGTATTGTACGGGTATCCCGACGTGATAGTTACGTATCCCGTGCCGACACTCAACAATCCGGCCTGGTTGGCGGAGGGGACGGCGCAGTACCAGCGCGCGTTCATGCACTACGACCACTGGGATACCCACCGCGATATGGTGCTGCGGACCCGGGTGCTGGCCGGCAAGGAACTGACCCTTGCCGAAATGGGAGGATTTTACTCGCATTCCAGTTTGCTGCGCGAGCTCGTATACAATCAGGGATTCGCGTTCACGCACTATCTTGCCGCCACGTATGGGGAGGACATCCTGCGCCGGTTGACCTCCGAACTCGGAAAATGGAATACCTGGAATGTCGAGAAGGCCCTGAAAGACGCTACAGGCCATGACGCAGCCGACGTCTATGCGGACTGGATGGAGACGCTTCGCAGCGAATACGAGGAGCGCATTAGGCCCGTTCGGGAGCATATGGTCGAAGGGCGCCTCATCGAGGCGGAAGGATTCAGCAATTTTTATCCCCGTTTTTCGCCCGATGGCCGCCGCCTTGCCTACGTATCGAACAAGGGCGAGCATTACAATCTTTCTTCCCTGTACATTCTGGATATGGAAACCGGAGAAGAGGAGGCGTACCGGCTGGAGGGCCTGGAGTCGCAGCATGGGACGGCGGCGGCAGGCGGGCATGGAGATTGGGGCGGCGCGCACGCTGTGTGTTCGCTGGGATATACGCAGAAGGCGAAAGCAGGCGTGGGCGGGTCCGTAACCTGGCATCCCGACGGGGATCATCTTGTATACGCTCGCACGAAAACCAATGCGGAGGGGTATCTGTTTTCGGACCTGTACCGGTTCGATCCGGACACGAAGAAAGCGGAGCGCCTGACCCGCAACCTGCGCGCGGCGGCGCCCGCGTACAGCCCGGACGGTTCGCAGATCGCTTTTCTGGGGCAATCCGACGGCAGCGCCAATCTACACCTGCTGGATGTGTCGAGCGGGGAGACGCGCCAGCTCACGCACTATGACGACGGTACGCAGGCCGCCGAGCCGGTCTGGCGTCCGGACGGCGCATGGATATACCTGACGCTTTCGCGGGGCGGCGGACGCGATATCTACAGGGTTGCGGTCGACGGTAGTTCCGCCACGCCGGAGGAGGTGCTTGTCTCGGACGCGGACGAACGTTCTCCTGCGTTCGACGCCTCCGGCGCCTGGTTGCATTACGTATCGGACCGGACGGGGATTTTCAACGTCTACCGGATGCGCGTGGACGACAAGGGAAGCGTATCCGGTGCTTCCCCGGAGGCGCTGACCAACGTACCAGGGGGCGCCTTCATGCCGGATTTTGCCCCGGACGGCGCAATGGCGTTTGCGCGGTACGATGCGGACGGCTACCGTATCGCCATGCTGGATAACCCCGCGGCCATTCCGGATCCGGCAGCGTATGCTCCGCCTGCCATTACCGGGGAAGGGGAGCCGGAGTCGGCCCCTCCTGCGCAATGGGCGGCGCTCGATGCGTTCGACGATACGGATATTCACCCGTTCGACGGCGAAACCGTGTTGCGGGTGCGGAGGAACCGAGGCGGTTCGGGCGCCGGACAGGAAGCGCAGCCGGAAACGGAAGAAGCGGTGGTAGAGGGCGTGGAAAAATATCGGAATGTGTTTACTCCGATCGGGTTTTTTCCCGTGCTGCGCATCGACAATTACGTGTCCCGGCGCGGGCGATCGTTGGGCGCGCGCGTTCGACAGCGCTCCGTGGGGGGGCATCTCTTGCGCACGACCAAACTGGGCGTGTACGTGAGTTCGCGCGAGGTGCTCGAAGAGATGTCGTTTTTCGGGGGGATCATGGTGGGTCCGGGTTCCACGAAGGCGAAGGGGGCGGGCGATCTTCTGGCGCCCTCCAACCTCCTGAAAATGGAGCGCGACGCCTTCCTTACCATCGCGTATAACCGCGGCTTCAGGTTTCTGCCGAAACGATGGGCGCCGCAGCTTTCCATCGAACTGTACAACATCCGGCGGAATGTAGAGAACGGGCTTCGGATCGAGGAATTTCCCTGTACGGCCTGTTATCCGGATACGACGCAGGTGGATATTGCCTACAGCCTGTGGGAAGGCGATATCTACGCCCGCAGCAAAGTGAACAAGGCTCTGTTGCTTGAAGCCGGATACCGGTACAGTCCCTATCGCGTTTCGACCGAGCGGTTTTTCTCCACGGAGGAACAGGGTTTCGTCCCCGGTACGTCGTCCCGGTATTTTATAGGACGCGCGTTTATGGCAGGCGCCCGGTTCCAGACCAAAAAGCTCCACCGCCACAGCAATGTGCTGCCTCAACAGATACGCGCCGATGTGCATTACGAAGTCGAATCGGGGCGCTTGCTGCAGCGATTCGACGTGGAGAACGGCGTCCTGGTGCCCTCGTACGAACGCGGGCGAAACCACCGGCTCACCCTCGATGCGCGGGCAGGCTTCCGGCTTCCCGGCCTGTCCGCTTCCGCGAGTCATGGGCTGGGCATCCGGCTGCGCGGAAGCACCATTCTGGGCGCCAGGGCGGACGATTTTTACAATGACTATGTAGGCGGTCTGCTGCGTGCAAGGGGATATCCGTTTTATTCCCTTGGAGGCAACGAAACCTTATGGTTGCAGGCGGCCTATCATTTTCCGATATGGTCCGATGTGTCGAAGCAAGCGCTGTTCGCTTATTTCGACAAGGTATACGGCCGCATCTACGCGGATGCGGCGCTTGCCTGGAACGAGGGGGCGCCGAAGGCTGCGGACATGCGGCGCGACATCGGCATGGAACTCCGTGTCGGGCTTGGTTCCTTTTACCTTTTGCCCACTGCGTTCTTTGTCAGCGCAACCTATGGCCTGGATACGTTCACGTTCGAGCCGGACGAGGATTTTCTGACGGTGGACGGCAGTCGCTTTGTCCGGTACGGGCATGAGTTGTTGTGGCATTTCGGGCTTCTTTTCGATTTCGACCTTTAACTGCGCATTTAGCCGCTTTTGCTCATGGATTTCGCGCTTTCCTATTTCGCTGCCGCCGGCATGATCGCTGCCGGGACCGGTTTTCTGATCTTCCTGTACCGGAAAAAAGGCACGCTGCTTCCGGCGGACGCCGTAGAGCGGCTGGGGTCGCTCATGTCCATGGCGCTCATTGTGACCGCCGGGCTTCTGGTGTATGTAACGTACCAGGTGGATTCGGGAACCGGGTTCGTTTTTTCTGGGGAGCCCCGGCTGGAGGATACCGAACTGGGCGCTCCGGCTCCGGATTTTGCGTTCGTGGAACTGCTCTCGGAAGAAGAGATGCACCTCTCCGATTACCGAGGCAAGGTGATCCTGCTGAACTGGTGGGCTACCTGGTGCGCGCCCTGCCTCGAAGAACTGCCGGCGCTCAATGGGCTCCAGGAGCGCTATGCCGACGAGGGGCTGGTCGTGCTCACGATTTCGGACGAATCGCGGGCGACGCTCGTTGATTTCAACAACGAATTGCCGCTGCGTACGGTTGCGGGGTATGTCCAGGACGAACATCTTGAAAATCTTTCCGATCCGTTCCGGCGCACCCTTCAGATTCGCCCGACGACCTATGCGATCGACCGGGATGGCGTGATCCGTGATTTCGTGCTGGGGGCGCAGGACGGTCCGGCGTTCGAGCGCATGATCGCTCCCTGGCTTCAACAGACCGTTCCTTCAGAGTGAGGTGATGGGGAGACTCTGACCAAAACCGCTTCGCTCAGCACTTTGCGTTCGTAAATAAAGTACGTCATGATTCCATCGTTGAAATCAGCGGGAAATACTTCAGATTCGGGGCATCGCGAACGTGAAGCGCCCTTCGGGAGGCTGCGAGGAGCACGCTGGCTACGTCATTCCTCATTATGTGGGGCCTGCCACACTGCTTCGTCATTCCTTGCCAGCGCACTCCTCGCAGCCTCTGAGCTTTGCGGACTTAATCAGAGTCTCCCCATGAAGCCTATGAAACGCATTATTTTGACGGGGTTCGTCGTGTTTGCCGCCCTTGCGGCGGTCCGGCCAATGTCTTTGGCGGCGCAGGATACGAACGGGGATGCCGTTTCGGCGGCGCAAATGCGATCCCGGATGCTCCATCAGGATATGCCGGATATGCCGGGGCAAGCTTCGGAAGGCGTTGCGCGCAGCGTGCCGCTGGCCTTTGGGATGTCTGCGGTCCTGCCGGGGCTTGGACAGGCCTATAACCGGAACTGGATCCGCTCCGCGGCGGCGGTTGCAATAGAAGGCGGCCTGGTGATCGCCTATTTCACCTGGAGAGATCGGGGGCGCGAGGGCGAAAGGGCCTATCAGGCGTATGCGCACCGGTTCTGGGATCCGGTCCAATACGCTTCCTGGTTGAACGATTACGCGGCCTGGCTCGAAGCGGGCAGCGTGGAAATGACGCTGGGCGCCGCTATGATTTCCCCGCCCTCCGGAATCGACTTCGGGGCGCCGGATGCATGGACGGACAGAGATCGCCAGCTCGTCCGGGAGTTTTTCAATGCGATGCGCGCGGTCGAGCGCGAGGTATGGCATCCGGAGACCGGCGCCGCCTTTTCGCACGAGATTCCGTATTTCGGCGAGCAGCAGTACTACGAACTGATCGGGAAGTACTATCAGTTTGCGCCTGGATGGACAGACTACCCGGCGTGGAAGAACGGCGAGGATTTTACCGGCGCCATTGATCCGGAGCGAACCGGAGCAAACGGTTCCAAGCCGAACGTGCAGGGCCGCTTTCTGGATTACGCCGAGGACCATGCCCACGCCAATACCTTACTCCGGCGCGCCTCGCGCGTATCGGCGGTGTTCATTCTGAACCATGTGCTTGCGGCGTTCGACGCCGCCATTTCAGCCCGGCTCCACAATCACCGTATCGAAACGAACATGGGGGTGGGGTATACGGAATACGGGGCGTACCGTACGCCGGAAATATCCGCTGCGGTGACGTGGAGGTTTTAGGGGGGATGGGATGCGCCTTACACCCCTTTTTGAGTAAAAACTCTCCTTAAAAGGAGAGAAACTATACCGAAAAGGTATAAAAACTACTCAAAATGGATAAATAACGGGTTATTGGGGCCCGGTGCGCTTCGCCAAAAACCGGTCCAATCGAACCGGAGTCCCTCTGAATTGGGCAGGAAAGTGAGAATCGCGCAGGAAATTCTTGTTCGATTCTGCCCATTCTTATTCGATTCCATTTATTCTTGTTCGATTCCGTCCATTCTTATTCTATTCTGCTTATTCTTGTTCGATTCTGCCCATTCTTGTTCGATTCCATTTATTCTTGTTAGATTTTGCTTATTTTTATTCGATTCCATGTCTTAATTGTACAACAGTGGGGGCATTGTGGCCAGACGCATCGCCAAAAAGGATATGCAAGCGATTATCGACGCGGTGGCGGGCCATCGCGATGGGTTGTCCGTACAGCAGCTTCATGAAGAGCTGGGCAAGACCATCTTCCCGGGTACCCTGCGATACCGTCTCAAGCGTCTTGTCGAAGATAATCGGCTTGTGCGGGAAGGCAAGGCAAGGGCCACCAGGTACCGCATTCCCACAGAGGAGGAATCGTCGGGGACTGTCGAAGCACCCGGCAAGCAGTCGGTTCCGGTATCGAAAGCCGGCGTGGCAATTCAAAAGTATGTCCGGCAAGCGCAGGAAAGCCGCGAGCCGGTTGGCTATGACCGCGCCTTTCTCGATTCCTACCGCCCCAACGAAACGTTTTACCTCTCGGATGAGGAGCGCGCGCACTTGCACGAGATCGGCAAACCTCAGACCGGAGAACAGCCTGCCGGTACCTACGCAAGACAGATACTGGGTCGTCTGCTGATCGATCTTTCCTGGAACTCGAGCCGCCTGGAGGGCAACACCTATTCGATACTCGATACCAGGCGCCTGATCGATTTCGGCCAGGCTGCCGAAGGTAAGGATCGGCTTGAAACGCAGATGATCCTGAACCATAAGGACGCCATCGAGTTACTGGTCGCCGAAGCCCATGGAATCGGATTCAATCGGCACACGATCCTGAACCTTCACGCGATGCTCGCCAACAACCTGCTTCCCGATTCGGACGCGCCGGGACGGCTCAGGCAGATGGTGGTCGGCATCGCAGGGTCGGCTTTCCATCCGCTCGCAGTCCCGCAAATGATCGAGGAATGTTTCGACCGGATACTTGCTTCGGCCCATGCGATAGAGGACCCCTTCGAGCAGGCCTTCTTCGCCCTGGTACAGATTCCGTATTTGCAACCCTTCGACGACGTCAACAAGCGGGTTTCCCGCCTGTCCGCCAACATTCCGCTCATTAAGGCCAACCTCTCGCCGCTCTCATTTCAGGATGTGCCGAACGATCTGTATACGCAGGCGGTTCTTGGCGTGTATGAACTCAGGAAGATTGCGTTGCTCAAGGATGTTTTTATCTGGGCCTACGGACGTTCGGCAGCACGTTATATTGCTGTTCGGCAGTCGCTTGGCGAACCCGATCCGATGAAACTTCGTTACCGTGACGAGCTTCGGGAGATCATCGCCAGTGTCGTTCTCGGAACCATGGGACGAAAGGACGCTATTGCCCACATTGCCGAATGGGCAAACGACCACATTGTCGGTGACGACCGCGAGGCTTTTCGCGAAATGGCCGAAACCGAGCTTATGAGTATTCATGAAGGCAATTTCGCACGGTACCGGATACGTCCATCGGAGTATCAGGCATGGCGGGAAGTCTGGTCTTCCCCAACATTCACTTAATCAGAGCATCCTGAAATGCAAAATGGCGCGCCCGGGAGGATTCGAACCCCCGGCCTTTGGAACCGGAATCCAACGCTCTATCCAACTGAGCTACGGGCGCGAGCATTCGTTGCGTCATAGATAACGATTGGCAGGCCCCAGGTTCCCTTGCCGCAATAGCCCCCGTTCCGTTTCACCCTGTTTTCTTTGCATCTGTACGAATCATGGATGAGTCGCCCCAACATCTTTTTCAGGACAGGTCTCATGGGGAGCCGGACGCCGTACCGGATGCGCCGAGGCCCATTCCGCTGGACGGATTGTTTGAACGCCGCGGCTTTTCGCCGCTGTGGACGACCTTTGCCGCCCTGATTCTGGCGTTCATCCTTTTTCAGTTGATCATTACTCCTTTTGCCGTAGTGGTGCTTCTCCTCCTGAAAGGAGTTTCTGCGGATGCGTTGCTGACGGATCCGTCCATGCTCGTAGAACAGCATGCCGGCATCCTGCTTACGGCGAATACGATCGGTCAGGTGCTGGGGTTGTGCCTGCCCGCATGGTGGCTGGCGCGGATGCATACCCATCGTCCCCTTGCTTTTCTCCGGGTGCGGCGGCTCGATACGTCTTTCATGGCGCCTGCGCTTGCTGCGCTTATTGCGCTTCTTCCGGTCGTACAGTGGCTTGGCGCGGTAAATGGAGCGCTTCCCCTTCCCGAAGCCATTCGGGAATTCGAGGCGTCCCAGATGGAGCTTATCCGGCAGGTGCTTCATGTAGACGCGAACATCGCGTTTCACCTGGTCGTGCTGGCGCTTACGCCCGCCCTGTGCGAGGAGCTGTTGTTCCGGGGCTATGTACAGCGTCAGGCCGAGCGGGGTCTTGGCGCGGTGGGCGGCATCCTGTTTTCGGGGATTATTTTCGCCCTGTATCATCTGCGTTTTTCACAGGTCCTGCCGCTTGCGGCGCTGGGCGTGTTCATGGCGTATCTCGTGTGGCGGACCGGAAGCATCTGGCCGGCCGTTGCCGTGCATTTTGCGAATAATGCCGTTGCTGTGGTGATGGGCGCCTATGTTGCGCGGCATCCGGAACACGAAATCACCGATATCGAACACATAACCATACCGTGGTACCTGGTCGTTCTGGGCGGATGTTTGTTTGTCCTGTTCGTGCTGGCGATCGAACGCAAGGCGCAGCGCCGGGCCGATAATACGCTTGCTGCCGAAACGCTTCCGGGTTTCCGGCGTGAATAAAGGATACTCCGATCAAGTCCATTTCGATCAGAGTATCCTGAAATTATCAAGCACAGGCTCCGGCCCCTTCCATACCCTGCGGTACGCGTGTACAAAAGCATCTTTCTTCGTCTTCTTACCGCACTGATAGGTATTCCGCTTGTCGTCGGTCTGCTCTACCTCGGTTCCTGGCCGTTCGTCCTGTTTGTGCTGGTCCTGGCTTTGATATGCCAGCATGAGGTGTACCGCTTGCTCGAGGAGGGGGGATTGCATCCGCATCGCATTCCGGGCTTGCTCATCGGCGCGCTTTTTGTCCTGCAAGCCGCCTGGCGTCCTGCGCTTTATGTGGCCGCCGCAGTGGTTGTAGGCGTGGTGGCCTGTTTTCCCTTGTATTCCGGATTGTCGGGGCGAGAGGGGGCGCAGATGCGCGTTGCAGGACCAGGGGGCGTCCGGCCCGATTCGCCGGGGACGCGCCGCCTCGGCGCCACGCTGCTGGGGATTGCGTATCCGAGTGTGTTGTGGGCCTTTTTGATCGAACTGCGTTTTGCAAACGGGCTGGGTATCGACGATGGGGCGGCATTCTATCTCACGCTGGCCGTTTTCGTGATTGTATGGACCGCCGATACCCTGGCGTATATTACCGGGCGTCTTTTCGGGCGCCATCCGCTTGCGCCTGCGGTGTCGCCGAAGAAGACATGGGCCGGCGCCGTCGGCGGGGTGTTCGGGGCGCTTGCGGCGGCGGTTCTGTTTCAACTGTTCGTATACGAGATAACTTCCTGGGTAAACATGCTGATTCTGGGGGCAGGCGCCGGCGTGTTGGGCCAGCTGGGCGACCTTGCGGCCAGTCGGTTGAAGCGGTTGGCCGGTGCGAAGGATTCCGGTTCGCTGTTGCCCGGGCATGGCGGCATGCTGGACCGGTTCGACGCCATGCTTCCGGTAGCGGCTGCGATGTATTTGTATCTGCGTCTGGTCGCCGGCGTCTTGTAGGGAGTTGCCTGCCGGTTCGGAGCGACGCCGGCAAGGCTTGCCGTGTACAACGCGCGGACAATCGTTCCGGAACGGGGTATCCTTCCTCGTGTATATTCGATCAGGAAATCATGGGGGAGTGTCATGGGTATTTTTATGCCGGGGTCTCGCGCAAAGCATCGCCGGTTCTCCTACGAGCCGCGATTCTACGATCCCAAGAAGGAGCAGGACTTACGCCATCGCATGCGCATCAAGAGCCTTTCGCGGCGCAAACGCAGAAACCCGGCAGGAATCATTCTGTTTGTGATTTTGCTGGGGATGGCCCTCTTTGTGTATTTCGAGCTTGGTTGACCCTGTTCCGATCGTACGTTTTTTACACGTTGTCGTATGGCGCCTGACGTAGCTATGGATATCGAAGGAAGCATCCGGGTAATGCCGGAGGCGCTTTCCAATAAGATTGCTGCCGGAGAAGTGGTGCAACGCCCTGCTTCGGCGGTGAAGGAATTGCTGGAAAATGCGGTGGACGCCGGCGCCGGGTCCGTTACGCTGATCCTGAAGAGGGCGGGTACCGAACTGATCCGGGTCGTGGATGACGGATGCGGCATGAGCCGGGACGATGCGGCCGCGTGTTTTCGGCGGCACGCCACGAGCAAACTCTTTGTCGCCGAAGACCTGAACAGTATTCGCACCCTCGGTTTTCGGGGCGAGGCCCTTGCATCGATCGCGGCGGTGGCGCAGGTCGAGTTACGCACGAAACGGGCGGCGGACGACGCCGGGGTTTGTATTCGCAACGAGGGAGGGCGCATTGCTTCTTCGGAGCCGTGCGCCATGAGCGACGGCACGTCCCTGGCCGTGCGAAATCTGTTTTATAATGTCCCTGCCCGGAGGAATTTTCTAAAAACGCCGGCCACGGAGCTGCGCCATATCATAGAGACGTTCCAGGCGCTTGCGCTGTCCCGCCCCGACATCGCTTTCACGCTTGTCCACGACGATGCGGAAATGCATCGGCTTCCCGCCGAAACCGGAGAGCCGGCCGAGGCGCTTCGCGCCCGCATCGGGGCGTTGTTCGGCGACCAGTACCCCGATATGCTCGTTCCCGTGGGGGAGCAGACAAGTTATCTGACCGTGCACGGGTTTGTCGGCATGCCCGAATTGCACAAGAAACATCGCAACGAGCAGTTCCTGTTCGTCAACGGACGGATTGTGAAGAGCCGTTCGCTGGGGCATGCGATTCAATCGGCGTACGAAGGGCTTGTGCCTAAAGGCGCCTGGCCGTTTTTCTGCGTGTTCCTGTCGGCGGATCCGTCCCGCGTCGATGTGAATATCCATCCGGCAAAGGCCGAAGTGCGGTTCGACGACGACCGGGGCGTGTACGGATTTCTCCATGCGGTGGTGCAGAAGGGGCTTGGCGGCATGCTGTTGACGCCGCTTGTCGGAGCCTCCTCCGCCGATACGGCCGAACCCTGGGTGCTGAAATCGCCTGCGAAGGAATTTACCGTTCCCGGAACAACCCGTCCGGCGGGCGCTTCCGGATTTTCTTCCGGTTCGCCTTCGGCAGGGTATTACCGGAAGGACGAACAACGGGATGCAGGCCGGCAGTCCGAGGAACTGTACCGCGGCGTAGCGTCCCTGCCGATTCCGGACGCCGGGCCGGGGGACGAGAATACGCTCCTCTGGCAACTTCACGATCGCTACATTCTCACGCAGATTCAGTCGGGCCTGATGATCATCGATCAGCATGCCGCGCACGAGCGCATTCTGTACGAGCGGGCGCTTGGTTATCTCCGGCAAGGACAGGGGCTGTCCCAACAACTGCTGTTTGCCAGCACCGTGGAGTTTCCTCCTGCGGATTTCGAGCTGCTCAAGGAATTGCTGCCGGATCTGAGCACTCTGGGGTTCGACATCGAATTGCTCAGCGGGCGGACGGCGGTCGTGCGGGGCGTACCGTCGGAAATACATTCCGGGGACAAGGAGGTTCTGCTCGAAGAACTGCTGGATCAATACCGGCGCGACGACGAGCAAGCCGGGGCGGAGCGTCAGGAGCGCCTTGCGAGGAGTCTGGCCCGGCGCGGCGCCATCCGGTCCGGGGCCGTGCTTGCGCCTGCGGAAATGCGATCCGTTATCGACCAGCTCTTCGCATGCGACAAACCCTATGTATGTCCGAGGGGACGCGCCACCGTGGTTCGGATCCCCATTGACGAGTTGCAGAAGCGCTTCGGCCACTGACGGCGCTTGCGACATGGATTCCTTCGAGCGACGTATCGACGCTTTTCTTCGCCGGCATGCCCTGCTGGAAACCGGCGAACCGGTGGTTGTCGGTTTGAGCGGCGGGGTGGATTCGATCGTGCTGACTTCGGTGCTGGCTACGCTGGGGATGTCCGTGCGGGCCGTCCATATCAACTACCGGCTGCGCGGGGATGCGTCGGATGAGGACGAGGCGTTCGCGCGGACCTGGTGCGGGGAGCGGGGGATCGATCTGGTCGCGCGCTCATTCGATGGGGAATGGCCTTCCGGCGCCTCGGTGCAGCAGGCCGCGCGCGATTTTCGCTATGCCGTTTTCGAGGAGGTAGCCCTGGCGACCCTCTGCGGGAAGGCAGCTGTGGGCCATCACCGGGACGATCAGGCGGAGACCGTACTTATGAACCTGTTTCGGGGATCGGGCCCCGAAGGGTTGGCGGGGATGCCGGTCCGGCGGGAGATTTCTCCCGGATCGTCCGTGCAGGTCGTGCGTCCCCTGCTGGCCGAGCGGCGGCGCGACATTGCGGCGTATGCTCGCGCGCAGGGTCTTGCGTGGCGGGAGGATGCGTCGAATACCGCCCCCAAATACCGGCGCGGCGCGCTGCGGGAACGCATTTTGCCCCTGATCGAACAGCATTTCGGGGAAGCCGTCGTGGAGAATATCGCCCGGTCGGGGTCGCTCGTCCGGGAATATGTGGACGAAGTGTTGCGCGACGAACTGGAAGCCTGCTTCGATGCGGCGTTGACCGGGGAAAGCGCTGTGGACGAGGCTGCGGTTCGCGCATTGCCGCCGGTGTTGCGCCGCCGCGTATTTATCGAGGCTCTGCGGCGCTGGGCGCCCGGATTCGAGGCGGACGCCCGCGCGGCGGCTCGCATCGAACGCCTTCTGGAGATGCAGCCGGGCCGGCGGCTTGTATTCGGAGATACCGCGGTGTGGCGGGAGCGGGACCGGATCGTTTTTGCGCCCTCCGGTTCCGGGTCTTCCGGCGAACTTGTTGCTCCAGGTTGTCTCGATGAGGAAGGGGCTATCGAAATCCCCGGAGGGTATCTGCACGCCGAGCGACTGGGAGCGCCTCCCGGCGATCTGGCCGCTGGCGCGCCCGACGAGGTGTACCTTGACGCGCGGACGGCCCGGTTTCCCCTGCTGGTGCGCCCGTGGGCGGCAGGCGACCGGTTCGTACCGCTCGGCATGCGCCGGGGCAAGAAGATCAGCGATTTTCTGACGGACGAGCAGGTGCCGCCGCACCGGAAACGCGCGGTCCACGTGGTCGAGTCGGAGGGGCGGATCGTATGGGTGCTTCCGCTGCGGATTTCAGAGGAAGCGCGCGTGCGGGAAGATTCTTCGGAGGTGGTCCGGCTAAGGTTTACGAGGAACCGGGAAAGCCCGAATTTGTGAACCCGGGGAAGTGCGGGCGCAGAGCGCTCTTCGGGAGGCTGCGAGGGGTACGCTGACCGTGTCATTCCTCATTATGCGGGGGCAGGCCACATTGCTTCGTCATTCCTTGCCAGCCCGCTTCCGGCAAGCCTCTGAACTTCGCGGACTTCATCGGAGTATCCCTTGGATCGTTTCTGCAAGCGCCCTGCAAGAACTCCGAAAAACACAGCCGGCCATGCCCGACACGTCTAATCTTTCCAGATTTTCGGACACTTCCGTGTTGTGCCGGGGCGAGCGCTTCGAGGTGTACATCGACCAGGATGGGATCCGGCGCCGCGTGGCCGAAATAGGGGAGGAGATTTCCTTGCACTACGCGGGCAGGAATCCGGTGCTCATCGGCGTGTTGCATGGCGCCTGCATGTTTCTCGCCGATTTGTTGCGCGTGCTTACGATAGATTGCGAAGTGGATTTTCGGAGGCTGTCTTCGTACGAGGAAGGGAAGACCTCCAGCGGTCGGATTGTCGAGAGGGAGGGCGTGGCCCGCATCGATTTGCGCGGACGCGATGTCGTTGTAGTGGAAGACATTGTGGATACGGGGCTTACCATGGCATATCTCATGGAACGCATCAAGGAGCAGGGGCCCGCCTCGGTTCGTATCGCTACGCTCCTGCACAAGCCGGAAGCGGCCCGCGTACACGTCCCCCTCGATTATGTAGGGTTCCGGGCGCCCAACCGCTTTCTGATCGGCTACGGCATGGATTACGAGCAAACCGGGCGCCATCTGCCGGAGATATATATCCGGGAGGAGGGGTAGGGGAATGGCTTGCCCTACTTTGCGGGAAATGCGGCGAGCAGGGCAAGTCCGCTCATGTGTTCCACGCCATTTCGGCCATCCTCGGTGCGAAGTTGACCGGCGCCATGCGTCGCTTGGGGAATGCGATGGCGTAGACCGGCATAGGTTTGATTAATCTTCATATTACGTATTTTAAGTATTGAAATATAGAGTATATCAAACTTGCGATTGGTTTAAAAATATCCTATAATAAACATTATGACTAATCAAAAAAGAAAAAGGCTAAACCATCTGCCTCGTCTCGTGCCCGAAGGCATGCTGGCGGACGCGGCTTGGCTTACGGCAGCGGGTTATTCGAGTTCGTTGCGTAGCCGCTACGTCGCCAGCGGATGGCTGTATTCGGTCGTGCGGGGCGTTTTCCAGCGCCCGCTGTACAGTCCGGGTTTCGACGAATCGCCCGTCCCGCTACGCTGGCAACAGGTTGTCATCTCGCTCCAGTCGGTCATGGAACGCCCGGTGGCGGTCGGCGGGCGCACGGCACTCGAACTTGGCGGATTTGCTCATTATGCATCGAGTGCCGGTCCCAGGGAAATTCACCTTTACGGCGACGAAGCGGCGCCCGGCTGGCTCGGTAAGCTCCCGATTGAGACCTCCTTCGTATCCCACAATGCCAGGAAGTTGTTCCGCGCTGAGGCGATCTCGGATGCCATCGATCGCCTCAGGTCCGTGATTGCCGACGACAATTCTCCGAGCCTCGCGAGTACTTGCGGCGGGTTCACATGGGCGTATTCCGGTGATGGGGAATGGCCAATGGTTCTCTCGACGCCGGAGCGGGCGATCCTCGAACTGCTGGACGAAGTTCCCCAAAAAGAAACCTTCCATCAGGCCGACATGCTGATGGACGGTCTTGTCGGCCTGAGTCCGCAACGGATGACCCGGCTTCTGCAGGAATGCCGCAGCGTCAAGGTCAAGCGGCTGTTCCTGTGGTTCGCGGACCGGCATCGTCACGCGTGGTCCGAGCGATTGGACCGCAGGGGGATTGATCTCGGCAGCGGCAAGCGCATGCTCGTCAGGGGCGGAAGGCTGGATTCCACGTACCTGATCACCGTACCGGGGAACCTCGATGGCGGTGGATGAGCGATATCGGCGTCAGGTCGCCTTGCTGGTGCGTGTCCTTCCTTTCGTTGCGGAGGAGAAATGCTTTGCGCTGAAGGGTGGCACTGCGATCAACCTTTTCATCAGGAACCTGCCCCGGTTGTCGGTCGATGTCGATCTGGCCTATTTGCCTGTGGCTGATCGCGAGGAATCGCTCCAGAAATGGGCAGCGCGAAGGATTGGCCGACCGGCTCCGCGGTACTTGGGCATAGCTCCGAATACGATGACCAGCGGGATATTGGGATCAGCGTATTCTGAAGGATATCCGTATGAAATACTTGCAATTGTCCTGTTAATTTCGTAAGACAAAGTATATTAGGGTATTCTGGCCAAAACCGCTTCGTTCAGCGCTGTACTTTCCTCGCAACCTCTGAACTTCGAGGACTTGATCAGCGTATCCTGTAGAGGGCCTTTTTGCCTTGATCTCATGAAAACCATGACTCCCTATAAAAAAAGAGGTTTGTCGCAAGGCGCACGACGATATGTCTGGCCGGGCTTGTACGATGTATAGGCTTTCGGGGTATGACGTATGGGGCCGGCGCATTTCCGGCAAACTGGCGGGGGTTTTGCATTCGGTTTTTGCAGGCAGGCGCAGTGCGATATTCCGACGCCTGACGTGCATGGCTGCCGTCGGCTCTCTGGCATGCGTTTCTGTGGCGCAGGGTCAGATCATCGAGGAAGATGGATTTTCGGCGAAGGGCGGAAGTATTTCCGGGGAGTCTTTCGTGTTGTCCTGTCCATCCCGCCTTGTTGTCGAGGCGGGTGCGTCTATTGTGTTTTCGTGTTCTGCGACAGGCGTTCCGGGGGAGGGCGTTCGCTACGGTTGGGAGTCCCTTTCGGGCGATGGCCTTCATTTGCTGAGCCGCGCGGACGAGAGGGCGCCGCTGTTCGCGGCTCCTTCCGCAGAACAGTACACGGAATACCGGTATCGTTTGACGGCGACGGGCCCGGGCGCGTACCAAATCGCCTCGGTAACGGTCTCGGTGGAGGGCGTTTCGGGGGAATCGGTCAGGCCGCCCGGCCCGCAGGAAGAGTGCGATCCCCTTACGATTCCTGACGAATTCGGGGAGGGCTGCCTGGAGGGCAAGGCGCCGGGTCCGTTCGGATTCGGTTCGGGAGCGGACGGGGAATTTCTTTTTCCGGAAGCGCCCGGCCTGATTGATCGGCCTTCCGATCCTGTTCACGGTGGCGAGTTCGATAGACAGGCGCCCCCTCGTCTGGAGTGTCCTGCAGCGGTGTTTCTGGAGGAGCTGGAGACGGGTGCGATCGGGTGTCATGCATGGGATGCTTCGGGGGAGGAGTATCTGGAGTATTCATGGGAGCCTGTGGGATCGACGACCCGGGATTACCTGGACAATCCGAGGTTGATTCCTGAGAATGCCCCGAATCCTTCGGTAGTGGCTCCTGAGACGCCGGCGTACGATACGCTGGAGTCGTTTTATTCGGGGGAGACGACGTTTCGCTACCGGTACCGATTGACGGCGACGTCCCGCGCTACGGGCCTTTCGTCGTCCTCGGAGGTGGAGGTGTTCGTATCGAGCAGTCGTCCGAGTGTGTATTGTCCATTGGAGGTAGTGGTGGAAGAGGGCGAAACCGTTGCGCTCCATTGCGAGGGGGCGGATCCGTTGTCGTCACGCATGGACTACGACGAGGAAGGGGCATCGATATGGTGGGAATGGGAGGGTCTGTGGGGCACGAGCACGGCTCCCCTTGCTGCGACGGACCTGTCGTCGCCTTTGTTTACGCCGCCGCCCGGCAGCGCGGGCACGGAATACCATTACATAGCAAGCATGACGTCGTCGGCCTCCGGAGAGCAGCGCATGGCGCGCCGCAGGGTAACGGTGACGGTGGTTGGAGACCCGGAAGGCGTGCAAGCCGCAGAGGACGCTTTGACGCTGGCGCCCGATGCGAATACGGTGCCTGCTGCTGTTACGTGTCCGGGCAATCCCTACACAGGGGTGGAAGTGGGAGATAGGGTGACACTGGACTGTTCGGCAGACGGCGATCCGACCGGCACCCTCTACACGTACGAATGGACGGCGGATGAGGCGCATCGAGATGACGTAGATGCCTTGGGCGACGGCCCCGACAGGAATAGAAGGGACCCCACCTTCACGGCCCCCTTCGACGGGACCTTCGTATACCGACTCTGCGTGTTTGAATTCAGTCCGTGTGATATTGGGGATGTGCATGACGTGACGGTGATCGTGGGCAGCGGGATTCGGCCTATTAATCCTCCGCCTATTGATCCTCAGCCGCCTATTGATCCTCAGCCACCTCCTTCGCCTCTCGACGCCACTTGTGCGGATGTCAGTCCGGTCTACGAGGGCTCGGATAACTTCCAGATTAACTGCACGGCTTCGGGCGCGTCGAGCGGCTCCGACTACGACTACGCCTGGACGCCTCGAGGCGCGACGCTGAACACCGATCTGCTGAGCGCGACGGACATAGCGTCTCCGACCTTCCTCGTGCCGGATAATGTGGAGCAAGACGAGAGATATCAGTACAGGCTTATGGTGTCGGCCGAGGGGCGGTCTGTTTCAGCGTTCGTGACGGTGCGGGTGCTGAACAAGGCTGTATTGAGCGTTTCGTGCGCTCCACTGCCTTCGGTGTACGAGGGCTCGGGGGACTTGGAACTGGATTGCGAGGCTTCGGGCGCCTTTGGGGATAGCCCCGACTACACGTATGAATGGACGCCTCGAGGCGCGACGCAGAACACCGATCTGCTGAGCGCGATGGACATAGCGTCTCCGACCTTTTACGTGCCGGACGAGGTGGAGCGCAACGAGGTTTACGAGTACGCGCTTACGGCGAGCGCCGCGAATGCGGACGACGGGGTAGCGGAAGTAACGGTGACGGTTTTGAACAAGGGGGCGCTTGCGGTGGAGTGCGCAGATCCCGGTTCGGTGTACGAGGGGTCTGGAAATATCGCGTTCGATTGCGAGGCATCCGGGGCGCCGGGGGATAATCCCGACTATGCGTATGTCTGGACGGCGAGTGGCGATACGCCGGACGTGGCGCTGCTGAGCGATGCGACCATAGCGTCTCCGATTTTCTACGTACCGGACGAGGTGGAGCGCAACGAGACCTACGAGTACGCGCTCACGGCGAGCGCCGCGAATGCGGAGGATACGACGGCGGAGGTGGCGGTGACGGTGCTGAACAAGGTTGCATTCAGCCTCGTTTGTCCGGTTCCCGGCGAGGCGTATGAGGTCTATGAGGGGTCCGGGGACGTTGCTTTGGATTGTTCGGCTTCGGGCGCTCCGGGGGATAATCCTTCCTACGCGTATATCTGGACGGCGCGTGGCGGTACGTCGGATACGGCGCTGCTGAGTGATGTGACCATATCGTCTCCGATCTTCTACGTACCGGACGAGGTGGAGCGCAACGAGACCTACGAGTACGCGCTCACGGCGAGCGCTGCGAATGCGGAGGACACGACGCTGGAGGTGGCGGTGACGGTGCTGAACAAGGAGGCGCTTGCGGTGGCGTGCGCATATCCCGGTTCGGTGTACGAGGCATCGGAAGACGTCGCGTTCGACTGTGAGGCGTCCGGGGCTCCGGGGGATAATCCCGACTACGCGTATGTCTGGACGGCGCGTGGCGATACGCCGGACACGGCGCTGTTGAGCGCGACGGACATATTGTCTCCGATCTTCTACGTACCGGATGAGGTGGAGCAAGACGAGACCTACGAGTACGCGCTCACGGTGAGCGCCGCGAATGCGGAGGACACGACGCTGGAGGTGGCGGTGACAGTGCTGAACAAGGAGGCGCTTGCAGTGGAGTGTGCAGATCCCGGTTCGGTGTACGAGGCATCGGGGGACGTCGCGTTCGATTGTGAGGCATCCGGGGCTCCGGGCGACAACCCGCAGTACACGTACGTATGGGCGGCGCGTGGCAATACGCCGGACACGGCGCTCCTGAGCGCGCCAGACATATCGTCCCCGATCTTCTACGTACCGCATGAGGTGGAGCGCGACGAGATCTACGAGTACGCGCTCACGGCGAGCGCCGCGAATGCGGAGGATACGACGGTGGAGGTGGCGGTGACGGTGCTGAACAGGGCGCCTATCGTGACGGTAAGCGCATCGTCCTTGCGTTTCGGGGTGCAGTTGGCGGACACGCAGGTGTCGCTCGATCCGGCCACCGATGGCATATCGACGCGGGTATCGGGTCCGCATCACAGGGGCCGCATGACGCTATCGCCGAATAGAAGCGCGCAGGCGTTTGAGGACGAAGAGGATACCACGTTGTCCCTGGAGGTGGCCTCCCCGGTGCTTCTGAATCGCGAGGGGGACACAGAAGCTGCCCCGATTGCTCTATCTCCAGGCTGGTCATTTGCGGAGTCCTGCGAGCAGTTGTCTTCTCAGTCGATAAGCGGTCTGTATATGGAAGTATCTCTTTCCGGGTCCGATTGCCGCCTTCTTCATTTCGGAGGCGAGCTGGACCTTGCGGGCGCACTTTCGGGCAGGTATGTGGGTCGCCTGGACGTGATCCTGCGTTCCGGCGAACAGGAAGAGACGTACTCGGTGGACGTGGAGGTCACCGTGCTTTCTGCTCGGCAGGTGATCACGATAGGTCCTAAGGGCGTTCGTTTAGGCCCGTCGCGGGAGTTGCCTGCAGGCTTGACCGAGGAGCAGAACCTGAGCATCTATCCTCATGTTGCGTTTTTGACCGAAGAGCAGCCGTACGGGGTGTTCGAGTTGTCGAATCCGTCGCTCATTCCGCTGGAGGTATCCGTGTCGGCCCGTTTCGGGTATACGGAGGCGACGGAGACGGGTCGCGAGGTGGTGGTTGAGGATACGACGGGTTCTCGTTTGGGTAACTTGTCGTCGGTAATGGAGATCCATCCGGGCGTGCTGGTTCTGATGCCCGGGGACAGGAGCTATGTGCGGTACGGGATCAAAGAAGGGGCGCTTCCGGCGGCAGCGGAGCGAGGGTACGCGGCGTTTTTCGACATCGTGTCTTCTCCGCGTCAGTATGTGCGTACGGACCGCATGCCGGAGGAGATTACGGGAGACAAGACGGCCCGCGTGACGATGCGCGTGCCGGGCGTGTATGTACCGGGCGAGGGCGCTTCGCAACTGCGCGCCACCCTGTTGTCGCTATCGCTTGTCGGTCCATTGTCGGCGACGTTTCTGATAGAGACGCCGGATCGTCCTTTTGCAGGCGAGGTGGTGGCATACGACGGGAATGGTTCTGAGTTGGGCCGCCGGGAGACCCTGGTGTATACGCGCAGCCGGGTGCGTATCCCATTGGATCGCATGCCTGAGGAGGGGGCCGTGTTTTTGCGTTTTGAGCCGAGGGGATCGGGCCGGGCGCCTTTGCCGACGTCCGTTGAGTGGGATGCGCTGCGTAGCGACATAGGCGCCGCGGAGGATACAGACCGCACAACGACGTCCGGGGCGCTGGTTCGTAAGCCATGAAGAAGGGGGGCTATGCATGTGGCATTACCCCTATCCCCCCATCTCCAATCCCACTTCCTTCGGATAACACACGAACGGCTTCACCACCACCTCCCCAAGCGAAGCCACCGTCGTGGCCTCGACCGTTTGGGAGAGCTCCCGGACGGCTCCGTTTCTGTCGAGCACATGTACCGAATCCCGTACATGTTCGTAGGCAAGGTGGCGCGTGTCGTCCCGGATCAGATAACATTGGGCGTCTTCCCTGGCGCAAGCCGCGTCGCTTAACCCCTTGCTTACGAGCCATGCCGCGATGCGATCTGTCCATGCCGATACCTGCTCCTGAGACGGCGGGTCGGACAGAAAGGTAACGCGAAAGAAATCCCGTTCGATAAACCGGCGGCAAAGATCTGCAAGAATGCGGTCCGGATGCTGCATGCATGCTTTCATGCAGTGCATGACGTCCACATCGTCGATTCGGCAAAAGCGCTCCCGGACCTCTTCCCGGCGTATATCGTCGAGAGTCAGATGATTCGTCAGGAAAAAGAGCAGGGAAGGCGAACAATGCCCGTCCAGGCTTTTCGAATCCCGCGCAAGGTGTTCGCGTATCCGCCGGAAGGCGGTGCGCAGGAGCCTGTCTCCCGCGACCACGGTTTTGTGCAGGTACACCTGCCAGTACATCAGCCGCCGGGAGATAATATAATTTTCGATGGCGTAGATGCCCTTGGCTTCGATGACGATACGTGAATCCGAACCGCCTTCCTGGGGATGCACCCTCATCGTTTTGATGATGCGCTCTACGCCCACATCCCCCTCTACGACGCCGGTATAAAAGGAATCGCGCCGCAGGAAGTCCAGGCGGTCCATATCCAGTTGGCTGGAAACGAGCTGGTGAAAAAAAGGACGTTCGTACGTACCGTCGAATATCTTCAGCGCCAGGTCCAGGGCGCCATCGAAACGCTCGTTGAGCGAAACTATGAGCTCCCGGCTCATGTTTTCATGACGGTAACCGTCAATAAAGGTATGTTCCAGCACATGGGAGAACGGGCCGTGTCCGATGTCGTGCAGCATGGCCGCTGCCTGCGCGGCAGTGGATTCTTCGGGCGATATGGGCGTTCCCTTGTCGGAAAGATTCGAGAGGGCGTCCTGTATAAGGGCCATGGCGCCGAGCGCATGACCGAACCGCGTATGTTCGGCGCCGGGGAACACGAGATGCCCTATCCCCAGTTGGCGGATGCGGCGCAGGCGCTGCATCTCCGGCGTTCCGATCAGATCCATGAGGATGTTTTTCGGAACGGAGATAAATCCGTGCACCGGATCGCAGAATATCTTGAATCGACTTATCATGGAGTGCCTGACATGATGCGTTTCGATAGGAACGCCCGTTCGGTCTGTCTGCTCCGAACTTCGAGGCAAGTTACAACCTTGTTACATTTTCATTCTTGCGACCGGACGTGATCGTTTCACGCGGCGCCCATATCGCCTGTTGCGTCGACGCGGCGCCCGACTTTGCGTCCCGGGCAAAATACGCCCTGCGGATGCTCCTGACGCCACTCGGACTGGAGCCGCGCTGGATCGAGCCTGACGCCCTCGCCGACACGGCGCCGACCGATGCCCCGGTGTTGTATTATGGACGGCATGGGGATTCGTCGCCGGATCCGCGCTTGATTCCGCTTGCCCATGCGCCAGGCGCCGTCGTTTTTCTTGCGGGAACGTCTCCTTTCGACCCGCAGCATGCGTCCACCTGCGAGATCGAGGGGCAACCGGTTCCGGTGTGCTTTGCCGACGAAAACGGACGTCCGGACATAGTCGCTTCCACGTTCCTGTGGCTGAGCGGTTGGCAGGAGCAGGCGGTAGAAAGACGGGACGAGCACGGGCGCGTTCCATTTGCGGACTCGCTGCCGGCGCAGTTCGACGCGGCCTTTTTTCCTGTAGTGGACGCCTATCGCGTCTGGCTGGCCGAACGGCTGCGGGCCGGGGGCGTACCGGTCTCGCCTCGCCGGTGGGCGGGCAGCGATTGGGCGTTCTGTTCCACCCACGACGTGGATTACGGGAGTAAATGGCGGCCCGGCATTCTGTATCGCGAAGGAATAGAGTATTTCGTGCAGAATCGCCGGGGGGAATCTTTCCTGGAACGCTGCCGGCGCCTCGGGCGCACAGGCCGGCAAATGCTTGCAGGAGATCCGTTCCGACGTTCGATCCGGGAGATTCCGCGTGAGGTTGCCTCGCGAGGCGGAACGGCTACGTTCTTCGTAAAAGCGGGCGCCGGTCACCCGCGCGACACAAAGTATCGGCTCGGTTCGCCTTTCCTGAAAAACTGGATGACCCGGATTTCGCAAGAAGATTTCGAGATCGGCCTGCATCCTTCGTACCGCGCGATCAACGAGCCGGAGCGCTTCGGGCTCGAAAGGAAACGGCTGGGACAGGCGCTGGAACAGGTGGGCACGCCTCCCCCCATATCGGTTCGGCAGCATTATCTCCGGTTCGATCCGGCGACCACGCCCCGGCTTCAGGCGGCGCACGGGTTCCGCATAGACAGCACGCTGGGATTTGCCGAACACGAAGGGTTCCGGCGCGGCACCTGTCTGCCGTTCCGGTTATACGATCTCGAGGGTGATCGTCCGCTGGACGTGTGGGAAATGCCGCTTACCGCCATGGATTCTACGCTGTTCGGGCATCGCGGACTCGATCCCGAAGAGGCCATCCGGACGACATTCGAGCTCATGGAGACATGCCGCCGGTACGGCGGGGCGTTCGTGGGACTGTGGCATCCCGTGCTGGGAGACGAAATCGACTTTCCGGGATGGGAGAGGCACTTTTTCGCGGCGCTGGATGAAGCGAAGCGGGAAGGCGCGTGCATGATGGGGTTAGCGCAGGCGTTGGGGGCGTGGGAATGATGCGGCTTGCGTGGAACAGGAAACGAGCTATTCGCTTATGCTCCGGGAAGAGGTCGTTTGTCATAAGGGGTATCTAAAAGGATAGCCGGATATTGTTCTTCCAAAGGCTATCTGGAATTGGGCGATATACAACGCGAACCCGGATATGAAAATGAAACATAGCAGGATGGAAATTCAGAAGGGGTACCCGGAAAGCGAACAAATGCGTAATTTTATTCGTGTAATGTTCATATTAACGAGTTGCCGGCAGCGAGTGGGCACAGGAAAAGCGGCCACCGGAATCGCTGTCGGGGATTCTTGATAAAGCAGATAAGAATATGAAGGTCGCGGCTTCGGAAGGATTCATATCGACCATGGTGGACCGCATCGTGGGAAGGTTCCAGCCTTCGCAAGTCGTTTTGTTCGGATCCCATGCACGGGGTACGGCAAGCGAATGGAGCGACGTGGATTTACTCGTAATTCTGCCGAATGTCTCTGACAAGCGGGCCGCAGCAGTCAATATCCGTCGGGTTCTGGGAGACCTTCCGGTGTGCAAGGATATAGTGGTGGCGACTCCCGAGGAAATCACCCGGCGTGGCCACCTTGCAGGAACCGTGTTACGCTCGGCGCTTCGCGAAGGAAAAGTTATCTATGAGCGCCCCTGAACTCGTTAGCGAAGCGAACCGCTGGCTTCGTTTTGCAGCGGAAGATCTCAACGTTGCGCAAAATCTGCTTGCGTCGAATGAATCGGCGCCTCGCCATATCTGCTTCCTTGCCCAGCAATCTGCCGAAAAGGCGCTGAAGGCAGCGCTGGTTCTTGAAGAAATGGATTTTCCGTTTCGGCACGATCTGGATGCACTACGCAACCTCCTTCCGGACACTTGGACGGTGCGTCGCGATCACAGTGATCTGGCTCAATTGACGGAGTGGGCTGTTGAGGCACGGTATCCGGGTGATTGGGAAGAGCCAACAATGATGGATGCGGAACAGGCGGTATTACAAGCACGCGGTGTATACGACTCCATAGCAACTGAATTCAGACAACGTACAAACGCTACCTAAGACAAAGACGTATCCATGGGCATCAGCAACCGCGCACGGGTCGACAAGGCGCTGGAACTGCTGCGCGAGGGACTCGCCCCTTACGTAGAGCGTGAACTCCAGAGCGAAAAAGGAAAAGCAGTCTCCCCGGAAACCTTTCAGCACCTGTCGAGAAAACCTGTCGGCGATTGGGACATCGCTCCGCTTCTGAAACTGATGGTGATTCCGAATGTGTGGAAAACGGTGTTCCGCCCAAAGTGTAAGGATATTGAGCGCAGTTTGGTATCGGAACTTCGTGTTTGGCGTAACAAATGGGCACACCAGGAAGAACTTTCCAACAACGATATACACCGGGCGCTTGATTCGGCGGAGCGGTTGCTCAGGGCCTTCTCGATAACGCAGCAGGCCGACGAAATCGCTGACATGAGAGAAGAGTTCCGTCGGGTCATGAACGCCATACACACCCCCACTGAAAAACGCAAAAAAGATGGCTCTTCCAATGCGGAATCCGGTGACGCCAACGTAGATGGAGAGTGTGGGAGCAAAGTGTTGAATCGGCCAGATTACCACCGAGGCGGGAGTATTGATACGCGGCAGATCTATCAGGACTACACCGATTTAATCGGCGAGATCGTAGAGGGTGAAATCTATCAGATACGTCGGTACAAGGTGCTCGTGCTGCATACCAGGCATGAAACCGGAAGATGCGCGGAATTGGTTCTTCCGCGCTCGGAGCAGCTGCCTCAGGATTGGTATCGCGAGGGGAAAAGTCTCCGCGCCGTTGTGAAGGAAGTGCAGTGGGATGACGACGAAAAAGTCCAGGTTATCGTTAGTCGGAGAGACCCTGTTTTTTTGGAACGCCTCCTCGAAATGGAGTTGCCCGAGGAATACTCGGTCCAACGCATCGCCTGGGAGCCGGGCGAGGGCGTCATAGTGGCTTTATGGAGCAGGGTCCCACCCATTGACGAAATACCTTATCCAGTCCGATTCGAACCATTCTACGCCATAGCTGAATCGACACGATTGAAAGCCGTCGCTCGATACGGGAAGGGCGATGCGGACATGCTGAATAGTGTCGAGTATATCTGTCAGGAAGTGTTCGAGCCGATAAGCTTAATACGATACTCCAGCGATCCTCACCGCTTGCTTGAGCAAGTGTTTTCGCCGGCGAAACCCATTGTCGCAAGAATTCCCGGGGGAGAAGAACCGCCGCGGGTAGAAGTGGTGGCCAAGGCCGAGGAGATTGGTCAAGTGATCGGACGGAACGGTATCAATATCCGGCTGGCTTCGCGCCTGTCGGGCTGCCAGATTGACGTGCGCGTGTCATGAGATTGCAGGGAACGAGGACGAAGCGGCCTGCGACGAACCACTGAGCGCTTTTCCTTCCCCATACCCCCCTAAAGATTGGTTTTATTAATATGTATGATGTATTATATCTCTGCCTTTTCCCAATCAGGTTTTTTGCTGAGTAAGACCATTTTTCCCCCACCATGCATCGACTTTTTCTCGTTGGCCTGTCCCTGTTGTTTGTCGTCGAGCATGGCGCAGCGCAACATGCAGGTATTTTCATTAATCAGGAAGAAGCCGCCGAAATACGGGATGCACTGGGGCAGTACGAGTTGCTTGACAATGCCGTCGCCTTGGCCAAAGGGACGCTGGAAGAGGCTTTTTCACAGCCCATAGAGGTGCCGCTACCGGGCGAAGCGGGTGGCTATGAGCACGAGCGGCACAAGCAGAACTACCGGGAGATGCGATACGCCGGGCTGCTCTACAGCATTACCGGGGAAGAGAGGTACGCTGCGTTCGTGCGGGATATGCTGGAGGAATACGCCGTTTTGTATCCCACCCTCGGTCCGCACCCGCTTGCGCGGAATCAAAAACCCGGCAAGATATTTCACCAGACGCTCAATGAAGAGGTCTGGCTGGTCCACACCAGCATCGCGTACGATTGCATCTACGAATGGCTTTCCGAGGAGGAACGCGCGCGCTTCGAGACGCACATCTTTCGTCCGATGGCGGAATGGTTCTCCGTACGCAATAAAGAGGAATTCAACCGGATTCATAACCACGGCACCTGGGCCGTCGCCGCCGTCGGAATGATCGCGTACGTGATGGGCGATCAGACGCTCGTCGAGAAGGCGTTGCACGGCACGGAACTGGACGGGGAGGGCGGTTTTCTCGCGCAGCTCGACCTGCTGTTTTCGCCCGACGGTTATTACATGGAAGGGCCGTACTATATCCGCTATGCGCTCATGCCCTTCTTTTACTTTGCTGAGGCGGTACACCGCATGCAGCCTGAAGCGGGCATCTACGACTACCGTGACCGGATTCTTCGCAAAGCCCATTATTCGGCTGTGCAGACGGCTTTTCCCAATGGCATTTTTCCTCCTATCAACGATGCCTCCCGCACGATGGATGTGGCGGCGCCGGAAGTGATTTTGTCGAACGCATTGACGTACGGTCAGTACGGCGCGGACGAGAGCTTGCTCGGCATTGCCCGGATTCAGGATCGGGTGATTCTGAATGGTTCGGGGCTGGAGGTTGCCCGTGACTACGCCGCACTGGATGCGCCGCCCGATATGAACTGGCCATCGATCGAATTCACGGATGGTCATGACGGCGAGCAGGGGGGACTTGGCATCCTGCGTATGGGCGGGGGCCAGGATGAATCCATGTTGCTGATGAAGTATGGCGTACATGGCGGCGGGCACGGCCACTTTGACAAGTTGCACTTCATTTTCTTCGATCAGGGGCGTGAGGTTATAAACGATTATGGTTTTGGCCGGTGGATCAATGTCGAGCCCAAATTCGGGGGACGCTACCTGCCGGAGAACGACTCCTACGCGATGCAGACGATTGCGCATAACACGGTGGTGGTAGACGGTTTGACGCAGAACCTTGGGGATGGGAATGCTGCCGAGGAGACTTCCGGTCAGCGCCATTTCTTCGATAGCGAGGGGTCGCAGGTGAAGGTAATGAGCGCGCGGGCCGACACGCATTACGAGGGGGTCGGGATGCAGCGGACGATGCTGCTGGTCAAGCAGGACAGGTTGCCGTACCCGGTCGTCATCGATCTTTTCCGACTGGAAAGCGACGAGATCCGCCAGTACGATTATCCGTTTCATTACTCGGGTCAACCGGTCACGTCCAGTCTCGACTTCCAGACGCACACCGGGGCCCTCCAGCCTCTGGGCGAGGATTCGGGATATCAGCATATTTGGGAGACGGCTCGCGCCGCAACCGACGAGACCATCCGTTTTACCTGGCTGGACGGTCATCGGTACTATTCCATCATCTCGGCGGGGATGCCCGACACGGAGGTGCTTTCAGGGCGTACAGGCGCCAACGACCCGAACTTCAACCTGCGGGCCGAACCTGTGCTGATCGTGCGGCAGCGTGGTCAGGATCATCTGTTCGCCTCTGTCATCGAGCCGCACGGATATTTCAATGAGGCTCGGGAACGGTCTGTCCAGGCTCGTTCCCTGATCGAACAAGTGCGCGTGGCGGGACATGACGACAGGGCGAGCGTCATCGAGATTGAAGGCGCGAATGGTCTTTTCTGGCGCGTGATGGTGAACAATGGACCGCCATCCGGGACCACAGAGCACAATGTTTCTTTCGGCGAGAAGACGTACGCATGGACGGGTAACTTCAAGGTCGAGTTCATTGACGAATCTGCCGAGCCATCGAATGAATAACGCATTGAAGCCCTCTGCTTCATCCAGCCGTTTCAGTTGCAAACCACATCAGGAGGTAAGTATGCCCACAAAGGATAGATGCTATGATGTCTCAGGGATAAGGAGGGGGGTGTTTCATGTACGGTGACCTGAAGGACAAAGTAGCCCTTGTAACCGGCGGCGGACGCGATATCGGAAGGGCTATTGCATGTAAACTTGCCGAAAGCGGAGCTTCTGTTGCTGTCAATTACCGGTCCAGCAAAAAGGAAGCGGAGGCTACCGTTGCGACGATCGTGGAACGAGGAGGGCAGGCGGTAGCCATCCAGGCCGATGTTTCCCGGAGCGACGATGTTGAGCGCCTTGTTGCAGAGACCGCCAGCGCGTTGGGCAACCCTATTCACATTCTCGTGAACAATGCAGGCGGATTGATTGCCCGGAAAAAAGTGGTCGAGATGGATGAAGCGTTCTGGGACGAGGTGATGGCTGTAAATCTGAAGAGTGTTTTTCTGGTGACGAAGGCGACGTTGCCCTATATGGCTGATGGAGGGGCTATTGTCAACCTGTCGTCACTGGCCGCCCGGGATGGCGGCGGCGGCGGGTCGATAGCCTACGCCACGTCGAAAGGCGGCGTACTGACCATGACGCGGGGGCTGGCCAAGGAATTGAGTCCCCGCAGCATCAGGGTCAATAGTGTTTCGCCGGGTCTGATCAATACCACGTTTCACGATACGTTTACGCCCGATGCGGTTCGTGAAACGGTGGCCGCGAAGACGGCAGTGGGGCGTGAAGGCGAGGCGGCGGATGTGGCCAACGCAGTCGTCTTTCTGGCCTCCGAAGCTTCTGCTTATATAAACGGCGAATCGGTGGAGATCAATGGCGGGTTGTATTTCATCTGACCGGGTCTCTTTGGATTATGTTTGTGAAGCCTTGGCTGCCTTGACGCCCACAAAAAACCTTTTTGCATGATGGATTCGGATACCCCGGCAAATCGTCTTTTCATCAAAAGCGACGATGTTGCATGGGAATCCCCGGATAAAGGGATTACCCGGCAGATTCTGGGGTATGATGACAGCCTTATGCTTGTACGGGTGCGTTTCGAGCAGGGCGCCGTGGGGGTCATGCACAACCATCCGCATCGCCAGGTTACCTATGTGGAATCCGGTTCCTTCGAGGTCAGCATCGACGGAAAAAAAGAAACGCTCAAAACGGGCGACTCCTTTTTTGTGCCACCCGAAGTTGCGCACGGGGCCCGTGCCCTCGAAGAGGGATGCCTGATCGATGTGTTCGCGCCTGCCCGCGAGAGTTTTCTTGAGGGGAAATAGCTGCTTATAGCCCCAGGCCCTCTCTGATTCAACGTGTGTTACCCTTTGTACGAACGACACAAGGAGCGTTACTTCGCTACATGGCCCGCTGGCTGAAGATCACATATTTCCCAAACGTGGACTTCCTGAAAATGCTCGGGGTGGCGGGATTCTTTCTGCTGTCCGGGGCCGGTTGCCAGGAGCAGCAGAGCGTCATTGAGTTACGTTTGGCGCATGTCCTCGATGCGACGCATCCTGTGCATCAAGGGATGGCTTACATGGGAGACCGCCTGCAAGAACTTTCCGGGGGGACTATGCAGGTGAAGATATATCCGAGCGGCCAGCTTGGTAACGAGCGCGAGTCGGTGGAACTGCTGCAACTCGGCACGCTCGATATGGCCAAAGTGGCCTCGAGCGTGATTGAGAATTTCGTGCCGGCGATGGGGGTCTACAGTTTGCCGTATCTGTTTCGGGATCAGGCGCATTTTTGGGAAACCCTCGAAGGCGATATCGGACGGGATATCCTGTTGCAAGGCGAACCCTACAGAATTCGCGGGTTATGTTATTACGACGCCGGTTTTCGAAGTTTTTACATCCATGATCGACCTGTTGAAGCCCCCGAGGATCTGAGTGGACTGAAGATTCGCGTGATGCGCAGCAATCTCTCGATCCAGACCATCAATATGCTCGGAGCGAATGCCACGCCGATGGCCTATGGGGAGCTTTACACGGCGCTTCAGCAGGGCGTGGTGGACGGCGCGGAGAACAATCCCCCCAACTTTTATGGCTCCAGGCATTACGAGCAAGCGCGCTATTATACTCTTGACGAGCATGCTGCGCCACCGGATGTCCTGCTCATCGGTACGCACACCTGGAACAAGTTCACGGATCGGCAGCAGGCCTGGGTGGAGCAGGCCGTAGCGGAGTCTGTGACGTATCAGCGGGAACTATGGCAGGAAGCTACCGAGGCGGCATTGCGTGCTGTCGAGGAAGCCGGAGTGACCGTGATTCGTCCGGATAAAACCCCTTTCCAGGAAGCGGTGCTTCCGCTGTACGAAGCGATCCGCGGAACGGAATTGGGCATATGGGCCGACCGGATCCTTGCTCTGTCTCCTCCTGCCGTAGACAATTCTGTGGATGAAACGCACGTAATTCCTTAAGGGCGTATGCAAAAACTGACCCGTATCATCGACAAAAGCCTGTCCTGGTTTCTCGTCGTATTGATGAGCATCATGGTTGCGACCGTCTCATGGCAGGTGGCCACGCGGTACATACTCAACAATCCCAGTTCATACACCGAAGAACTGGCCAGCTACCTGCTTATCTGGATTAGTCTGCTGGGAGCGGCTTATGCGCTTCGGTTACGGGCCCACCTCGGTATTGACATCCTGGTGCGGCGCTTTAAAGGAAAGAAGCAGCGTTCCATCCAGGTGTTCGCCTACGGAACGATTATTGTTTTCTCGTTGGTTGCACTGATATTCGGCGGCGGATGGCTCGTCTACGTTACGCTCGATCTCAACCAGCTCTCGGCTGCCTTTCAGGTCCCCATCGGATACGTGTATACGGTTATTCCCTTGAGCGGCCTGATCACGATCTACTATGCCGCCGTCGCCATTCACGATCTCCGGCAGGCGAAAGATGTAGCGCAGAAGGACGACGAAGAGAATTATACCCGGGCCATTGCCTGATCGCGGCGAGGATTTCGATATGACCTTCTCCATTCCGACCATGTGCATATACATCCTGAAGGCATGAGTTTGGCTATCGTCATATTGGTCGTTTGTTTTCTTGTGTTGCTTCTCATGGATGTGCCTGTGGCCTATTCCATCGGGATGGCGACATTGCTGACTATGCTGGTGACCGTCGATTTTACGCCTGCGGCAAGTACGACGGCCCAGCGGATCGCCACGGGGCTCGACAGTTTTACATTGCTGGCGATCCCTTTCTTCATTCTGGCCGGTAACCTGATGGGCCGTGGAGGGATTGCCCGGCGTCTTATCGCTTTTGCGCGGGCTATGGTTGGCGCGCTTCCAGGCGGGCTTGCGTTCGTAAACATTATTGCCTGTATGCTCTTCGGCGCTATTTCGGGTTCGGCCATAGCTGCCGCGGCGGCTATCGGCTCGGTCATGCATCCGAAGATGGTCGAGAACGGGTATGCACCCAATTTCAGCACCGCCGTAAACGTTTCGTCGGCCACGACGGGTCTGATTATTCCGCCGAGCAATGTGCTGATCGTCTATTCGCTGGCCAGTGGCGGCGTTTCCGTAGCGGCTTTGTTCGTCGCCGGATACCTGCCCGGCCTGCTGCTTGGCGGGATGCTCATGGCGGTGGCGGCCATCGTAGCCCATCGGAAAGGATTTGGCAAGGACGAACGTGTTCCTGTCCCGGAAGTACTCAAGCGTTTTGTCGACGCCTTGCCCAGCCTGACCCTCATCGTTGTCGTCATTGGCGGGATTGTAGCAGGCATTTTCACGGCAACGGAGGCCGCCGCTATCGCAGTCCTGTATGCGCTGCTGCTTGTCTTGCTCTACCGTGAAGTGAATCCCCGCGAGTTGCCGGGCATCCTGCTCAACTCCGTAGTGACGACAGCCGTCGTGATGCTTCTTATAGGTACTTCGCTGGCGCTTTCCTGGGTGCTCTCGTTCGAGAATATTCCGCAAGACGCCGCCAACGCCCTTATCTCATTAAGCGACAACAAGATCGTCATCCTGCTTATCATCAATGTGTTACTCCTTGTGGTAGGCACGTTCATGGATATGACTCCGGCGATCCTGATTTTCACCCCCATTTTTCTGCCGATCGTCGTTTCCCTGGGAATCGATCCCTTGCATTTTGGCATTCTGATGGTCTTTAACCTGTGCATCGGGCTTTGCACCCCACCGGTCGGGACCGTGCTCTTTGCCGGGGCCGGTATTTCCAGGGTTCCGGTGACGGACGTGGTCCGGCCCCTGCTGCCGCTTTATGCAGCCATGTTGCTTGGCCTGCTTTTAGTCACCTTTATTCCGGAAATTACCCTGGTCGTACCGAGGTTATTCGGGCTTTAAGAACCATTACGGGGAACGGGAGAAGACGTATAAGGACAGGGGGCGGTGTCATTAGACAAATTTCTCCAGTCGAGTCTTCGATGGCCCACGACTATTTTCGCCGGAAAAGCCGCAGAATCGCGCCCTGATGAAACAAGAGGGCACGTGAGGTGTCTAAAATAGTATACTATAAGAACGCTCAATCGATGGCTAAACAATTCGAACCCGTTGGGAAAACACAGCTGCTCAGTCATGCTGTGGGGAGAGCCATTGAGGATTCTATCCGGTGTGGACAATTGGTTCCGGGCATGAGGATGCCACCGGAAATTCAATTGTGCGAACAGTTCGGCGTCAGCAGAACCGTTCTTCGCGAAGCATTGCGCATGCTAAGCGGGAGGGGATTGCTTCGGATCGAGAAGGGCCGCGGGATTTTTGTGAATGAACTGACGACCGAAACCGTTACGATTCCTATGGAATTGTATCTCCACCAGAAATTCGGTTCGCTTCATTGGTTGGACGTAATCCGTGCGCGTCAGATCATCGAACCCGCTATTGCTGCCGAAGCCGCTCTGCATCGTACGAGTGAAGACCTCGATCGGCTTGAGCAGGATTTCCGGGAATTAAAGGACTGCGAGAGCGGGAGTGGGAATCTTACCGCGCTGGACATGGCTTTTCACCTGCACATCGCCGAGGCGTCCGGCAACCCCGTGGTACCTCTTCTTGTTCAGCCCATTCATGCCCTGATGCCCCGGATTAAGTCGTCCGTTCACCAGGTGGTTATAGACGCCAAAGAGTCGGCGATAGAGTGGCATGGCAAGATTCTGCAAGCCATTGCAGCGGGTGTGGCCGATGAAGCCCGCCTATGCATGGCGCAGCATCTGGACGTGTCCGAAGATCATGTACGGCAGGTCATGGAAGTCGAGGCTGTCGAGAACGGGCAACCGGAAGAGCTTGTAGCCAGCACCTCGTAACCGGCTTGGTCGCGTCCTTCATCCGAAGGCCGCGTATCCACGCGAGCAGCAAACTCATTGCTGTGATGTGGTGATTTCACCGAGCCGTCGGCGCAGTTGATATCGGTAGAGGGAAGGTACCGTAATACCGGGCCGGTTGACGCCCTCGATGTACGTATCGGATCCGTACTCGAAGCGAACCGGCACATTGGCCTTCAGTCCGACGATCCGGACCGCCCGGCCTTCTTCCACGGCGCCGAGATAAGCGGGAAGACGGATCGCGCCGGGTTGCTCAAAGGAAATGCGGATATTCCAGAACGTATTTCCTGCGCCGTACGTTGCTTCCGGGGACGGTTCCCCGCTGTACCTGAATAACGTACTGTGGTTGCGGTCCTCGACGAGCGTAAGGTCATCGAAAAGATTCTGATGATTGAAACCGCGATCCTGGTCGAGGCTCGGTCGCAGAATCCGGCCCTCGGTGAATACGCAGGCACGGCTGCCGGCGCCGAAACTGACGGAATGGATTGACGAATTTTGGGCGTCGAAGTCTTTAATCAGTACATGATGCGCATCGCCCATATGTATGTTGTAGTGACTTGTCCGGCCCGTGAATGTCAGATTCCGGAGGGTCAGGTTGGAGGAGGAAGTACTGAGGATGCCGGCGTCCGCGTTACGGATGTGTACGTTTCGTATCCAGCCGTGGCGAAGACCGGTGAGATAGAACGCATTGTAGCCGTCTTCCAGATGGTGACCGGCATACGGTACATCGGCAAATTCGATCCTCAGGCGCTCGATGCCGACTTCCTTCAGAAAGGCTGTCGTCGTCAGCTTCGCTTCCCATTCCGGGCCAAGGTCATAGAGTAGAGGCTCTTTGATCGAGACCGTGTTGTCCACAATGTCCGTGATGGTTACGTCCTGCGTGGTACGTGGGCTGTCAGGGTTATTTTCCGGGTGGTCGTCGGATTTTTGCTCCGCTGCTTCGCCGGTGCAGGGCGGGGAGCAGACATCGTCCCGGGTAAACCATGCCACGCGCACTACCTGGCCGATTTGTAGCGCTGTTGCGTCAGCAACTTCCATCCGGTGCGCGCCACGCGCCCCGTCCACGATCGGCGTCAGCATTTCCGGTCGGGACAGCGTCGGCAAGCGTGTCCAGAACACACCGCCCATCCGGGAAAACGGGGAAGGGGGCAGTCCGTTTACCCGTTTATCCTTTTCGATGAGAGACTGCCGCATTTCCTGCAGCACGGGGGGCATGTTCATTGCTCCCAGCGCTTTTTCAATAACGATCACGGTCCCGTTCTCCCCACTGCCTGCGCCTTGTACTACGAAGTCGCTCCGCTCGATGAACAGGATGTCCGAAATGTGATACCGACCCGCCGGGATGTGCAGAACCACCGGGCCTTCCATCGATTGCACCGCCGAAAGGGCGCGTTTGAATGCGTTGGTGTCGTCGTTCATATCGTCGCCGGTGGCGCCGAAATCGGTTACGTCGATCGTCGGAGGAAGCTCGGGAGGCTGTTGCTCTCCCCAATGGTAGCCTGCATAGGAAAAATCCGGGGGACGATTTTCGTCTTCCGACAATACGCGCGGGGTCCACGGCAGCGAGAACCATGCAGGTCCCACATCGTCCGGCGTCAGCGGTTGGCTTTCGGGCGTGGCGCCCTTGCCGGCTGCCGGACCCGCGGGATCGGGGCGCCAGAGACCGTCTTCCCCAGGAAGGAGTTGCGGATTTTCCCATTGGATTCCTTCCGGAAGAGGTACGCCGAGGTCGGAACCATACATCACATTGCCGCGCCATGCGATGTCCTGAGGCGGCGCCATGGCGAACACCACTGGCGCCGGGCTATCGGTGTACACGACATTGTCGACGAACGAGACCCCTTGCGGCGGCAGGGACTTTTCGCTGTCCATTCCCAGTCCGTACAACATCGTAACACGGGTATCGACAAACGTGTTGTTGGCGATGTGTGCGTTTTTGACCTGGAAATACCGATTCAGGGGCGAATCGGGTATGCCGTTCATGATGGGGAGCGCGGCCCGCGAGGAATCTCCCTGCAATCCCGCAAAATAATTATGCCGGACAAGGTGATCTTCCCCGATCACGCGTACCCCACCCGTGCCGGGGCGTCCGTTTCCAAGGAAAAAATTGTATTCCACCACGGCCCGGTTGCCATGACGCAGCGTGAGCGCCCCCTGGGATTCGAGGAAAGTGTTGTAGCGGTAGACGTTTTCTCCGGATTTGTTGGAAATGATTTCGTGTTCTCCGTCGGTTCGCTCGAACAGGTTGTATTCGACGACCGTACGCGAATCCTGCATCGAACGGTGGCTCGTGCCTATGCGGATGGTTTCTCCCCCGTTCTTTCCGAGAGGGGGGCGGGGACCGAAATGATTATGATCTATACGGTGGTAGTTCGGTTGGTGGTCCGGCGGGTCCTCGAGCCACACGACCAGTGTGGTTCCGTCGTGTGTTTTTCCGGCGAAATAATTATGGTCCACACGGTTGTGTGCGCCATAGATCGAGACCCACTTGTAGCCGGTCAGCCAGTTGGGCGGATTGTATTCGGTGATGGCGCAGTTGGTGAGGCGGCTGTGATGCGCTGCCCGGTTCTGGTTTATACGGAAGGAAATCACATGTCCCCCCTCGAGAGCGCCCCGGTGGAACCACAATCCCTCCACTTTCAGGTAGCTACCTCCGATGCGAAGCCTGGATGTTCCTGTCAGGATCACCTGTCCCGGAGTTTCCGCCCTGACGGTAATGGTGTCTCCCTCCATGCCGTCCGCATCGAAGTCGAGGTGGGCATCCCGCCAGACGCCATTGGCCAAAAGGATGGTATCGCCCGGCTGTGCCGTCTCCACGGCGCTGTGGAATGCATCCACCGACCGAACAAGGGTATCGTCTCCCATGGCGGGCAGCGCAGCGAACCAGCAAAGCGCTATGAGGAACGATACCCTCATTGCCGGATGAGCATGTGTGTCTGCTGCTGATCGTTTACGTTCAGTCTGACCATGTACAGTCCGGCCGGAAGGCCCGAGGCTTCAAAAAGCACGCGGTGCTCGCCCTGCGTTCGGAGCGCATCGAGCAAGCTGGTCACTTCCCGTCCCAGTATGTCGTACACGACAAGTCGTACATGACCGGATTCCGCAAGCGTAAAGGACACATGGGTGCGGGCGTTAAACGGGTTCGGTGCGTTCGTGATCGTTACGCTGGTGGAAGGTAGTTCCTTCGAAGGGGATTCCACCGACAGGACGATACTGAGGAACGAGGGGCCTACGTCGGCTTCCGTCAACGGACGATTTGTTATGGGCGAGGTTGCCTGTTCATCGGCGCCGATATCGGGGGTGGCGTCCCGTGCCTGACCGTCCATGTCGGTGGTGGCGAAGGCGAGGGCTGCGGCGGCATTGAGGGCGGGGGAGGAGGCGGAAGGGCGCCACAATAACCCGCTTTGCGTCAACTGGGGGTCCACGGTGGAAATACCGTCGGGCTGCTCAATGCCCAGTGTGCTCCCATGCATGATATTCGTGGCGTAGGAGATGTTGACAGGGGTGTCTTCGTATTCGAGAATCGGCCCCATCGATGTCTCCACAAGGTTGCTGGAAATGGTCAGGTTCTCCGGGGGCAGCGACTGTTCGTTGCTTTTTCCTGCCCCGATGACGAACGTTTCCTCCGTATTGACGAATGTATTGAAGGCGACGATTGCATCCTTGACCTGGAAATAGCGGTTGAGCGGCGAATTTTCCACCCCATTCACAACCGCCAGTGCGGCGCGGTAGCCCGTACCGGTCAGATCCTGGAAATAGTTGTTGTAGACTTCGTGCCGTTCTCCGATAATCCGAACCCCGCCCGTTTGGGATTTGCCCTCGCCCAAAAAGAAGTTGCCGTATACATGGGCCTCGTTGCCGTGGCGTAGCGTCAACGTGCCTGCCGAGCGACGGAAGGTATTGTAGCGAAACGTGTTTTGTCCGCTTTTGTTGGAGATGATTTCGATCTCGCCATCGCACTCCTCGAAGAGGTTGCGTTCGACCGTTACAAAGGAATTTTGCATCGAGCGGCTGCTCGTTCCGATGCGGAGGGTTTCTCCCCCGTTTTTGCCCAGATCCGGGCGATGGCCGAAGTGGTTTTGATCCACCCGGTGATATGAGGGCGTATCGTTTGGAGGGTCGCGCAGCCAGACGACGACCGTGGCCCCGTCATGGGTTTTCCCGGCGAAATAACAATGGTCCACCCTGTTGTGCGTGCCGTAGATGGAGACCCATTTGTACTCCGTCAGCCTGCCTGGCGGGTTATAATCCGTGATGGCGCAATTGGTAAGCCGGCTATGGTTCGCGAGGCGTGAAGACGAACGCCTGAATTGGATAATGTGCCCGTCTGTGAGCGCTCCCCGGTCGAACCACAGTCCATCCACCTTCAGGTAGTCGCCGCCGATGCGCAAGGTGGATCGCCCGTTCAGGATGACCTTTCCCGGGGTTTCCGCCCGTAACGTGATGGTGTCGCCTGGGGCGCCCTCGGCGTAGAATGCGATTTGCGTATCCGTCCACACCCCGTTCGCCATCACAATGGCGTCGCCCGGATCCGAGTTCGAGATGGCTTGAGCAAGCTCCGTCGAGGTGCGGACAAACCGCTCTTGCTGTGCGAACGCCGGGAGCGTCCACCACAGGACAAGAAGAGTCGATGCGGTGGCCAGGCAGGCCAACCGGAAGATGGACAAGCGTCTGAAGGGGGTTTGGGGCAGGAAACGAGGGGGAAGAGGATAAAACCATCCTCTCGTTTCCTGCCCGTTGTCCTATTTCAGTAATGTGAGTGTGCGGTGTTGCACCTGATCGTCCACGCGAAGCCGGTACACATACAGGCCTGCTGCGTAGCCTTCGAGCGAGAGGTCTACGATATACTCGCCCGGCGCAGCGTGCGTGTTCGCAACGCTGGTTATCTGGCGTCCCAGTATATCGAACACCTCGAGGGTAGCCATTCCCGGCTCATCGATTTGATAGGGTATGGCGGTCTGCCCATAGAAAGGATTGGGATAATTCTGTCCCAAAGTCATCTGCGTGGGCAAAACGATCTCGTCCTCGCTCGAAACGGGTCCCATGGTCCAACGCGGATCGCCCCAGCCCGCTTCCTGCAGAACTCTGTTGCCGAGCGTAAAGTCCAGGTTCTCCGCGTCTGCGAACATGGGATCCAGATCGAGGATATTGTGCTGCGTGGCCCCGCTGGACAGTATGATGGGGGATACTTCGAACAGGTTCGAATGGGTAATGCTCGAGTTGCCTTCGATCAGGACCGAGCCTTCCGTATCCACGTTGCTATGGGCGAGGATGCTGTTGGTGATCGTCGCATTGAGGATGTTGCGAGGAAAGATCGCGCGTCCGTTGCCGAAGCCGCAGTTGAAACAGGTCAGGCCATCCACTTTGAATTCCGGCTCCGGGGTGCTCGCGTCTTCGTCGCCGCCATCCACATAAATGCCGTCGTTTTTCGTGTTCGAAATAGTCGAATTCGAGACCTCGAAATAATTGACGTTGTGAATTCCCAGCGCCTTGTTGTCGCTGGACTCGTCCTTGATCCGGATGCCTTCCTTGCCGCTGTTGTCCAGCACCACATTCCGGAAAATGACGGAATCGGCAAGCGTTAATGCGTATTGACGGAGGAAGTTGCCGTCGCTGCCTGCCACCACGTCATGCATGTAGCTGTCGTACACCTTCAGGTTCAGGCCGTCGGCCTGCAGGCCGCTCCCGTCGTCGTTGTCGTCGATACGCAGGAGGTATTTCGCATTGAAATCCGTCCCGGCCTGCCCGTCGATTTCTACGCCATGGAGGGTTAAATCGTCGTAGATGCGAAAGACGACACGCGTACTCTCGTCCGGTTCATTGTTTTTGATAACCGGTTTATCGGCCAGACCGTAAGCAGCCCGGACCGTAAGGGGGACTTCGATGTTGATCTGGTCGTCGTTGAGGTATTCCCCTCCGCTGTCGGTGAGTTCGATGATGTCGCCTGCCGCAGCGGCCTCCACGGCCTCCATCAGCGTATTCTGACCGGCCGCCACCTGATGTACGGTGCCGCCACCGCCGCCTCCGGAAGACGACCAGCGCATGTCGCCCAGGTCCGAACCGTCTTCGCCCGCGCCGATGAGGGGCGAATCGCTGGAGAGCGTGAAGTCTGCGTTGTCCGGATCGGCAAACATGGGATCGACCGCATAGAGGGATTCAACCGTGGGCTGTTCCCCGCCTGTCCAGACGCCGTCGTCGCTGACATTGAGCGTGTCGGTGTAGGCGATGCGCGCACCCTCCACAAGCCAGGGCGCTCCCAGCGTTTTGCCGGTTCCATTGACGATATCGTAGTTTCCGACCAGAATCGAATTGGTAATCTGGGCGTCTTCCACAAATTTGAGGTTGATGACGTAATGTCCGGCGTTGTGGATTGTCACATGGTCGATGAGTACTTCCGGCCCAGGGGTGTTCGGATCTTCGTCTCCGCCGTAGACGCTGATGGCGTCGTTCTTGATATCCCAGAAGGTGGAGTGCGATACCTCGAAGTAATTCACGTTGAAGAAGCCGAATCCAGGCCGGTCACTGTCCTCGTCGCGTACCCGGACGCCTTCCTTCCCCATATTTTCGAACAGACTGTTGCGAATAATGATGGAATCGGCCATCGTGCTACTGTAGGCGCGGAAGGCGTTGCCGTCGCTGCCGCTGACGATATCATGGAAATAGCAGTCTATGATTTTCAGCACGTAGCCCTCTTTCACGTTTGCGGCGTCCCCGCTCCCTGAGCCGGTGCGGATACCGTATTTCGCTTCGTTGAGTCCGTCGAGCTCCAGCCCGATAAGGGTGAGGTCGCTGTACAGCCGAAAGATGTCCTTCGTGCTCTCGGTGCCGGTGTTCTGCAGCACGGGACGATTCGTCAGGCCGTCCGCGGCCTTGACCGTCAGGGGAAAGTCCGGTTTGATTTCGTCGGGGTTTGTGTATAGCCCGCCGTCGGTCGTGAGCACGAGTATGTCCCCGGGGTTCGCTTGGGAAACGGCCGCGAGAATAGTGCTGTCCCCCGCTGCAACCTCGATTTCGACCTGGGCCAGAGCGGGCGAAGAAGCCCATAGCGCAAGCGTGAAGATGGCTGCAAACGTCTGGAAATACGTAGCAAGTCGGTTCATGGTGTTTTGTGCTGAGTGGTTTGGATAACGACGGGGATGCGCTCGTACCGGCGCCTGATATGCATATGCCCCTGCGGACATATAGGACATATCATGATAATATGTATGTTGTATGACAAGTTGAAAGAGCAAACTAAACCATAAGGATTTTATTTACAAGACGCTCGACGTTTTTATTACGCTTTTACTACACGTTTTACTGTACGCGCACGATTTTTCGTACGACGATATGCCCTTCGGCATGGGTCAGTCGCACCAGGTATACGCCGGCCGGCACTTGTGCGCCATCGGAACTGCGGCCGTCCCAATGTACTTGTTGCTTGCCCGGAGCGCCGCTTCCTTCGGCAAGAGTCAGCACCTTCTGGCCCAGCAGATTGAACACGTCCATCCTGTATGTACCGGGTTTTTCCAGTTCTATGACGAACGAGGTGGCGTCGCGGAACGGGTTGGGATAGTTGTGCATCTCTAAGCCGGGCGAAGCAGGCAGTTCGTTTTGCGATCCCAACACGTGTCTTCCGATCGTGAGCGATATCCGGTCCTCGTTCCTGTCGAACGGGACAGCCGCGCCGCGCACTCTGACCTCGGTTACATTGGCGGCTTCCGGCCAGGAAACCTCCAGCCGAAACGCTTGCATCGTTTGGCTCGGTTCAATGACGAGCAAGCCCGGCGTCCCGATATCCAGCGCAAGCGTTGCAGGCTGTTCCGCGGTTAACGCTAATGCGCCGCTGCGAAACATGGTGGCGTCCCGGAATGCAAAGTGCGAAAGATTCTCGCCGGTCGTGCGCGACCACGCAAAGGCGGCGTCTGTCGTAAAGGCGGCGAGCACCTGTTCTGCCGGTTCATGCTGGAGCAGGAAAACATCGGCCGTGTTGTTTTTTTCGAGGGAGGCTGCGACGTATGCGTCCGTGCTCAGATCGGTGGCCGCAGGCTCGGGCCCGTCCTGGAGGCCTGGTAACAAGAGTTGGAGGAATGCTGCGTTTTGTCCCGTTTGCGCGACCTCGACGTACTGTTCGAACCGTTCGTCCTTGAACAGGCTGATATATCCGGTGGTATTGGTAACGGATGCGGTCGTTGGGAAGAAGAAGGCGTCCAGGCGGGCGGCTTCGCCGTATCGGTTGGCGAAGGGTTGCCATGAGGCATGATGCCCGCTGCGATCGAATCTGCCGCGTCCGTGCAGGTAGGAACGATACGTATGAGATTCATCGCCCGTCAGCAGATCCGCCACCACGAAATAGTCCTCTCCGACAAAACCGACCGCGCGAAAAAGATTGGCGTCGTTCGGACGGAGGTACCCGCTTTGTTTTTCTGCAAAGTCGAAAAAGGACGAATTGATGTAGTGATGGGTCATGGGGGTGACATTGTACACGTACGGCTGGTAGAATAAACTGTCGGCAAACGGCGGAAACCCGTCCGCGGTGACGATATTGTGCGCCTTTGCGGTGGTGTACCACGAACCGCGCCGGTCGTCCGAGAAACCGCTCGGGCCGTAGCCGGCGTCGGGGGCGAGGAGAGCGTCATTCCCGCCGAGAAAGAAGGAGAGTTGGTCGGGGTGGTTATGGTTGTCTGCCTCGGCGACGCCGTGGAAGAGGAGATAGCGGTCGTTCGGGCTGCTTGTCCACTGGTTACGGAAAACGATCTGTCCGGTTTGGAGAAGCTGCGTGGGCGAGACCGTAGGCGGGGCCGATGGAATACTGTCGTCAAAAAGGATGTATTCGTCGATTTCCCAGGTTACGTCTACGGTAGCCCCGGTGTAGTCTTCGTTGAAGATGTGGGTGTTTTCGTAATTCCACTGAGACAGGGCGGCAAAGTCGGCGTTGGGGTTGAGATCGGTCGGACTTCCATGGTACGCCGCCGCCACCATGTGCGTAGGCGCAGGCTTGATATAGGAATCTTCCATATTAGGAATCCATCCCCGACCGGTGCGTATTTTGATCGGCCACTCGAACACCGGTTTGTAGTCCTCGAACAGGTTGACGCCGGAAACATTTTTGTAGTGCCACAGAAAGGGAATGAAATTCACGGCATTATACATCCAGTAATGCCCTCCTTCCCGGTAGATGCCGTCGGCGCTGAACTGATAGCGTGTGACGGAGTTGGCGGCTTCGAGCGAGTACCGGAGCCAGTCTTCGGCGTGCGGGTGGTCGGTCAGGGCAAGCGCGGCCGTGCCGATGGCCCAGGCGGGCTTGGAGCGATGGTTGTGCGGGCGCGGGGCCAGCCGGGCTCCTTCTGTCAGGTTGTCGCGCAGATACTGAACCTCTTCGGCAATGCGGAGGCGGATTTCGGTGTTTTGCTCCGCGTTCAGCCGATCGAACACCCAGTCGTAAGCGGCGGCGTAGTTCTGCAACCAGGTTGCGCGGTAAATCTCGTCGTACGGTTTCTCTCCCGTCTGGGGAACGCCTTCGTAGGCCAACAGAAGCATCTCGATGGCCTTTTGAAGCGCCTGTTCGTCTTCTTCGATGAGCCACCAGAATGCAAGGGTTTTTGCGGCGCGCGGGCGGTCGTTCTCATCGAGGTCTCCGGCGTTTTTCGTAATGTACTTGAGCGCATCGGCCCTGAAGCGCACCCACAGCGTATAGTATCGGGACGAGGTTTCCGTTTTTCGCGCACGGAGGACGGGAATGTCGCTCGCAGTGAAATACAGCGAAGGATGTACTTCGCTTGCTGGAAGCACGGGGGTGGCGTCCACTGCGAAACCGTTGTACGTATCGTACTTCGGATGCTGCGCCCAAAGCAAGGCGGGGAAGAGGAAGGGCAAAAAGCATACGAGGCGTTTCATGCAGGCGATGCGTCCGCTTGATGAATTATGCGTTCCTGTTGGCGCACGACAAATACGGACGTTTTTCAAAACCGGTATGTTGCGCCGAAGAACAGGCTGTTCTTGCGAATGCGATTGTAGTCCACGTTGGATTCCCAGCGATCCTGATAAAACAGACGTTGCACGTCATACGTCAGGTCGAAGGTGACCGGGCCGATGGGCAACCCGAGGCCGGCGCTGAAAGCGTTTCCGCGCGCCGTTTGTCCCAGCAGGCCGAATCCTTCGATCAGGAAGGGCTGCGGATCCTGCCGGAATCCGGCCCGGATAAACCAGTGTTCCCGCAATTCCCACTCCAGGCCCAGCCGCACTCCCCGGATGGTTCCCCAATCGAGCCGGGCGTCCGAAAGACTTCCTGGATCCGTTAATGCTCCCTGACGAAATAGTCCATTTCCTGCAAGCGCCTGTACTTCAAGTTCTTCGTAATGGTGTATGAAATAATCCACCGTCAGCATGAGGTTTGCAGCTGGCCGGAACGCTGCTCCGGCAGTGAACCGGAACGGTAATGTGATTTCTTCCTCTTCCTCGACCGCGTGATTCGAGGAGCGCCCATCGAGGTCTACGTGGATTCCGTCATAACTAACGCTGCGTGTAAGCTGAATGGGCAGTTGGTACAGCACGCCGAGGCCCAGTACGTCCGTTTCCCAGTGTAAGCCCCCGGCCGCTGTCCAGCCGCTGTACTCCGAGGACCCGTTCCATCGGATGGAGCCGTCCAGCGTAGTGAACGAGTAATCGTGGGCATCCTCGCGGAGGAGGAATTGTCCCCGGCTGCTGTGGTGCTGGATATCGTCCGAACTACCTTTCCAGTAGGAAAAACGAAGCCCAAGATGAACACGCGGCAGGATTTGTAACGCCACAACAGGCGACAGAGCCCGGATCGCGCCTTCCCGTTGCCGTTCGAAAGACGACCAGACTACTTCTATCTCTTCGCCCGGATTAGGGCGGTCGACCGGGACCGGGCGAAATTGGCCAATGTAGGGATCGAGTACGTTGTCATTCCTGTCGTAATCGCTCAGATCGGCAACGAGGCGCCAGGCTATACCAACAGTAACCGTGCGGTTGCCTATAGAGAACGGGAAAACGCCCCCTGCAAAGGCAGGGTAGAATGTGTCCTGGGCGTGAGACCAGTCGGGCACGGAAAGGGCGTCGGAGCGATACGTTTCGGGATCGGAAAAGTAAAGCGATATGCCGGCATAGTACCGATTGGGATTCCAGTGTTGCGTTTCCGCCCAATTACGGGACTGCCATGCCCCGGCGACAGAAAGGGCAGGACGCGATATACTGGTCAACCCTGCCGGATTCAGCAACATGGCTTCCGGGCTGCCGCCGCCGGAAGCCGCGAACGCCCCGCCCATGGCGCGCGCCCGTACCGCCACAGGATCCTGTTGCTGTATGCCTTGTATCGTGAGCGGCTGCATGACCCCCTGAGCCTGGACGGCCGGGATAAGCAGGAGATTCAGCAAAAGGAGCCGGATACGCATGACCCTGTATTACTCGACGGAGAAAGAAAGGCCAAGGCGATGGACGCTTCCGAAAGCATCGCCCATGTCACTGTAGGAATAATCAAGGCCTAACTCAAAGGATCCGATGGATTGTTGCAGTCCTCCTCCAAAACTTAGCGAGGCCGTGTCGAAATTGTGCTGGTAGCCCCCGCGGAGCATGAACCGCTCAATAAACACATATTCAAGACCGGTCGCCCATTGCTGATCGTAGTCATTGGGCTGGATGAGGTCGAAGGTGGTGGTAAGACGACCAATTCCGGAACGGGCGAACAATCCGTTTGCGCCGATCATGTCCATGGCCGCGCCAATGCGAAACAGCAAAGGCGCAGGGTAATCCTCTTCTTCAAAAGAGACAGGCGATCCGAAGTTTATGACGGACGCCCCGACGCGCAGCGAGCGAAAGCCCGTTTCATAGTTCATTCCAAAGTCAAACAACAGCACCTGGCTTGAAGCGATCCAGAGGTCTTCTCGCGCAAGTTTCGCGGTCAAGCCTGCCGAGAAGCGGTCGGTAAAGTTGCGGGCATACGTAAGACCCGATATCCAGCTTTTAGGGGAAAACGACTGCCCGGTAAGGCCGGGGTTGTAGACCTGTGTTCCATTCCGATCCACGAAGCCGAGGTGATCCACCCGGGTCTCCTGGAAATCGCCCATGTCCGCGAAATAGAAGTGGAAGCCGAGGTGTCCGAATCGGCCCAGGGAACCGCCGTAAGCCACTGCGTAGTGGGCTGCATCGAGGAACCAGTCCACCCGGTCAAGGGAGAGGGTGTGCCCGGTGGCGCGAGCCAGACCCGCTGGATTCCAGTAGAGCGCGTCCGCCCCGGCGCCCAAAGCCACATAGGCCGTACCGAGACCCGCCGCATGGGCGTTAGGGGCCACTTTCAGAAACTGCATGGAGGACGTACCTACCTTTTGGGCCCAGCCCGTCGTCGCCGGGAGCAAGAGCAGGAGCACGATGCTGCATCGAAAGACTATTTTTGCGATGGCGCTCATTTGATGACCACGAATTTGCCCCGGTATGTCTGTCCGTCCGATGCGTGTACGACGAAGAAATACACCCCGGAAGCGATCTCCTGATCGTTCCGAGTCACCTGAAACCAGGGGGTGGAATATTGCGCCGCATCATGTTCGATCGTTTGCACAAGCTGCCCGCTGTACGAATAGATCTCGATGGTGGCTTGCTCCGGAAGTCCATAGAAGCCGATTTGCTGCCCTGGCGAGTTGTTTCCTGTTCCGCCGCCGGTAAAGCCGCTGTTCAGATAGAACGGGTTGGGCACGGCATGGACCTCGGTGAGTTCTACGGCAGGTCCGAGCCCGGCCGTGGATTGCGTGAGGTTTGTTCTTCCGCTGACGTTGCCTGCCGCATCCACCGATGTTACAGAATACCACTGCGATTCCCCGACAATCGTTTCGTCGTCTATGACCTCGTACATATCTCCATCCACGAGATACTGCGCACTGCCTACCGGCACTTCGGCCAGAAGCGTCCACGGCCCGATAGCGGCACTCGATTTATATACATGGTACGTCACCGGAGGACCCGTCAGGCGGGGATGCGTGAATTCCTCTTGCGCGCGTCCCCATCGAATCACCGAGTGCGCGAATTCGTTGTTGCTTATGACAGTGATGGGGGCGGGGGGCGGCGCGGGGATCTGGTACAGCCCGTCCGGAGCGTTGTCCTCGGGCCAGAGCGGAAGAACGGGAGGCTTGCCCGTATAGGCATTGTAGGCCATGTCCGCGACGTCCTTCACCGTTCGTACGTCGGAATTCACATAATCGGGATAGCCGTAGTCGCCGAGGTAATTTTGCGTAAGAACCTGTCCCGAGGAAGGATCTTTCACTACGTCGTTCCATCGCGGGACCAGATGCCAGGGCAGTTGCTCGTCGATCACCTCGCCCAGCCCGCCGCCTTCGTCCCAATCGTTGGGATCTTCCGTGGCGCCGTACCCGACCACTTCCGCGTAAGAGAACTCGATTTTCTCTCCCTGTTCCAGGATGTAGGGACCGAAAACGATATGGTGACCGACCGCTTTATACGACTGGCGGAAATTGTATGCGCCCCGCCCGGTCCAGCGGAGCGAATCCGGGTCTTCCGTTCCGGGTGGAGGCGGAAAGACCGTTTCCCGGTATGGGGTGTAGGTGCCGCTCCAACGGGTATACGGCACCAGCTTGGGTATCATTTTGTCTTCCCGCGAATTCCCGCTCTCCACCTTGTTCATGAACGGTTGCTTGAGCGTACTGTCCGCGGTGATCATCCGATCGTTGGAAACACGGGGATCGAGGGCGAACGTTTCTCCCCGTTTGGCGAGGTGGTTTCTGTCGTAGAACAACATCTGGAAACCGGGAACCTGAGGCGACATCAGTCCCCCTCCCTGGTCGCCCGAACTGGCGAATGTCGAGAAATACTTCGGTTCCGGCTTGCCGCCATCGGAAAAATCGGTGTCCAGACCATTGCCGTTGTTGACGACATAGCGCAGCCAGCGATGGCGATCGAAATATCCGAACAGATCGTTTTTATACATGAAATCGTATTCCCACGTCCCGTACCATCGCTGGAAGCCTAACATCGAAGGGGCTACCCCGTAGTGAAAGCCGATAAGAACCTCATATAGCGTCTCGTCGGTATTCGCTACGCCGTCCCCGTCTGTGTCCCCCGTGTTTTCGAAAGTATATTCGAAAATGATCAGATCGTCGTAGTCCGGGTAGCTCCAGGCCCGCGTGGTGCGGGTCACGGTGATGCCGGTGTTTGTCGCCCATTGGGACACGATGATCTCTTCCGCCTCATCCGGATCGTAGTTCGGGTTGAGCGTGCCGTCGTCGAGCAAGGGATAATTCTCGATCCGCTCGATGGAGATGGGAAAGGAATAGACGCCCGCAACAGTGATCGGAATGTGTTGACCGGAAGACCCGCCAAACGAGTATAACCGCTCCGTAAGATCGAACGGATTGGCGTCTTTATAAGAGGCGGCGATGGAAATACCCCCTCCTATGATGTTATGCTGTCCGCTGTACTGAAGTCCGTCGATGTTGGTGGCGGAGTTGCCGGGCCACTCCATCAGCGGTTCCAACGTGATATCGTGGTCGCGGTAGTGCCACCTTCGCCCGATTTCGCCGGTGTTATAGACGGTCTCATGCAGCATTCCGCGCTTGTGCACACGCGACTCGCGGAGTTGTTGCCCCTCGACCGTGCCTGTGCACAACAGGAACGGCAACGCAACAAGCGCGGTGGCGCGTACCGTCATGGCGGATATTTTTCTTCGTTCGATCTTTTTCACAGGTCCACGACCACCCCCAGGCGAATGGAACGGGGCGGGTTGGTGTAGATGCGGAAGGTCTGCAGGGCGGCAAGGTTGGGATTGTTGCTATCCGGCAGTGCGTATTCAATGTCGTCCCCGTCCTCGTACCGCCGTAGCGTCTCGGAGTCAAGAAAGACCCGATTGTAGTTATACACCCTTACGTTGAAGAGATTAAACACCTCGGCGAAGACAGAAAGACGTGTTCCCTGTTGCGACACGCGGAGGGTCTTTGTGACCTTGAGATCGGTGTTGTGCTCTCCCGGGGTTCGTTCCGTATTCAGCTTGGCGTAATTATCGCCGAGGAGTTCGCTGGGCGTGTAGGGGCGCCCGCTCCGGCTGTTATGGAGTATGTTGATTCGGACTCCCCCGAGCGGATGTATTCTGCCGAAGCCTGGTCCCCATACATCGGGCGTGTTCAATCCGACGATGAGGATCAGGGCATGGCGGCGGTCGTAATTGAGTAAAATATCCCGCGTGGAAGGCGCTTGCGTCTGGTCGTTATTCTCGTCAATAATCGGGCTGCGCCCCGTCGGCGAGGAGTTTTTGCCCGTGGCGACGGAGAAGTGATAGCGTACGGAACCCGACAGGAACCCTTGCCTTTTGTTCAATCGCAGGCTGAATCCCCGGACATCGGCGTAGTCCCGGTTTCCGGTGGTCTCGTACAGGTTATCGTTGGCGTCAATGTAAACGACCCGCTGAATAAGGTTCTTGACGTCTTTATAGTACCCGCTCAGGTCCAGCGTAAAGCCCTTGGCCAGCCCGAATACGAGTCCCACGTCGTAACTTTTTGTTTCCTCCGGTTCCAGGCGGGGATTGCCCAATCGCCGGGGCTCAGCGGTCCCCAGATTTTCATTGAACAGGGTGGTGCGCTGGCCGATCAGGTGCTGCAGGCCGGGCCGCTTGAGGTAGTTGCCGTAGTTCAGGTGAAAGACCGCCCGTTCATTGATTGGAAACGAAAAGCCCAATCTCGGTTGTAGCCGCGCGACCAGGGGGGTCTCTGCCTTTGCCGCCGATTCCTCGTTGATCAAAGCGGGGTTGTCCGCATCGCGAAACGGGGAGAACGTATCCTGATAGTACTGTACGTTCTGATCGTAAAAGTCCAGGCGCAGCCCAATGTTGGCAATCATCCCCTGGAATTCCATCTTGTCCTGCACGTATACGCCGCCTTCATAGGGTTTGGCGGCGTAAAATTCGCGCACCGCGCTGGAGCGGGAGGAATGGTTCAGGCGATTCTCTACGTTGATGTCGTACAGGTTGCTTTGTATGCCCGCCTTGATCTGATGGTTGTTGGTGACCTGACTGGTGATGGATCCTGTCAGCGACCAGGTCCATGAGTTTTCGTCGAAGAAGTCGTCGTCCATGACGCCGGTGCGGAAACCGTCATCCCAGTACAGCCGCTCCCAGACCGCGCGATCATAGATGTCGTCCCGAAAGCGATCCGGATCGATCACATCCACCCCTTCTTTCAGGCGGGTATGCATTCCATTGAGGTTCACCTCATAGAATGTGCGGTCACTGACGATCTGAGAGAAATTCATTCCCAGACCTGCCGAACGATCGAGGACCTTATTCGCCCCTATCACCCGATCATAGACCCACCGATAGAATCCTCCCGAGGAATAACTGAGTTCCTGCTGGTAGGCATTGCCATACAGCCCGTTGATCTTGAACTTGATTCCCGGGGTCGGTTTGTACACGTAGTTGCCCATGACCTGATACTGCCGGTTCGGCTCCGGGGCGGGCAGCATGGGCCAGACACGGTGGATTTGCGTTGCAATGAACATCCTGCTTTTGCTCGAAAGCGGGCCGCCGGTAGTGAAATCCACAAGGGCGTCCCACTGGTTGTCATATTCGTACCCGATGTCGCGGTGCGTCTGCCGCCATAGATCGTAAGCCAGCTGTGCTCCCGTATCAGGGTCTACCCTGGATCCGAAACCACGTCCGACCGCACCCTGCCATCGGGGGCGATCATCGTTCTCCGGGTCCGGGGCTTTCCACCACTCCAGATTGTTCAGCAGGCGGATATAGGGATTCGTCGCCGGGTCGTATACGCTGCCGCCGAAATGCTTGTAGTTGGGGACGCGAGTGCGAAATTCGCTGCGGCTTCTCCATACGGATCCGCCCTCCTTGGTAGAGATGTTGATGACGCCGCTCATGGCGTTGCCGTACTCGGCAGAAAATCCGCTTGTGATGACTTCGATCTCCTCGATCGCGCTCATCATGGGAGTGAAGGAGCGGGAAGAGTGAAGCGGGTTGACGATACCCATCCCGGCCAGCACGTACAGTTCCTCGTTCGATCGTCCTCCCCGGAAGTGGCCGTCATTCACCTCGGCCTGTAGACCCAATACGTCCCCCAGATCTGTCACGCCCGCAATTTGCTCTACATCTTCGGGGCGGACAATCTCCAGCGTCGCTGTCTGATCCATTTCCACGTCGGGACGCTCGGCAATGATTATCACCTCATCTCCCTCGATGGTGGTTGGCTCAAGCGCGAAGTTCACGGTCGTCGTGCGGTTGATATTGACGACGACCCCTGTTTGCGTTACTGCCTGAAAGCCAATGAAGGACGTAACGAGATTATAGGTGCTTGGCTCGATATTGAGGATAAAGTAACGTCCATCTCCGTCGGTGGAAGCGCCGCGCGTGGTTCCGTCGATAACCACATTTACGTTAGGCATCGGCGCGCCCGTATCCGCTTCCGTAACGACGCCTGTAATTTTTCCGGTCTGAGCGGCAACCGGAAGGGCTACCGAAAGACCCAGAATACCGGTGAACAGAAGTTTCCAGAGGCTATGAGGAGATGACATCGGGTTACGCCGGCGGTATGTGTTCTAAGGCATCCCTGATTTATAACATGTCATACAAGTTAACGGTTCATAAAGGTATTGGCAAGAGTATTTTACCGTTCTCCGTAAAATATTTTTCCGGCTTTTCCCGGTCACCCGCTATGGGTAGTGCGCTTGCTTATGGCGCAAGCCATAAGGCTTTTACGCATTCGCAGGATACCTTTATCCCAACGCCGCCCACAACACCACCGTCATCGCAAAAGGCACCCGGATATTATCGTTTACGGGCAGCTTCGGCGCTTCGACGATAGCGCCTGCAAGGGCGACCAGTGCGGCCGTTCCCACAGGGATATGTCCGAACGGCAACAGGACGACCCATGCTATGACTACGAAGGCGATCGATCCTTCCAGCGTACGATGCGTTCCGGGCCATGGCGTGCGTCCGAACCGTATTCCCGTGATGGCGGCAGCGGCGTCTGCAACCATGAAGGAAGCAAATCCCGGGACCACCACATCGACAGGGAAGAGGAGAGTAAGCAAGGTGGCGGAGACGACCACCCATGTGGCGCCGTTTATGACAACGTGTTCGCCTATAGCCGGTACTTCGGCGGGGCGCATCATATATCCGAAGAAACGGGCAATGAAGCGTGCGAAGTTTTCCGACCTCGTGCGCAGCACATCGGCGCCTATGGCGACAAGCGACAGGGGCAGCAGTACAAAAAGCGCAAGCGGCTTATCGAGGAGGTAAATACCCGCCGGAATGGCCAGCGCCAGCAGATGAAGGCCTTTGCGCAGCAGTTCGTTACGGGACAGGCGACGCAGGGGGGGCATTGAGAACTACGGACACGAGTGGGTGTGGTTTGCTGCCCGGCACGGGCACGTCAGCGAACGGAGCCGATTAAAAAATGTTCGGAAATAGTATAGGATGCTCCGATCAAAACCGCTTGCGTGCGGAACATCCGGGACCCGGATTCTTTCTTTCGGATCATGTGTGATTTCCCCCCCCTGCAAAACGACCTTCTTCTGCGCGCCGCCCGTGGAGAAGACACGCCCCGCGCGCCCGTATGGATGATGCGCCAGGCCGGGCGCTATCTCCCCGAATACCGCGCATTGCGCGCCGGGAAGCCATTTTTCGAGGTCTGCCGCACTCCGGCACTGGCCGCTGAGATCACCTTGCAGCCGCTCGAACGGTTCGATCTGGATGCGGCAATCATTTTCTCCGACATTCTCGTGGCGCCTCAGGCTATGGGCATGGAGGTTCGTATGGAGAAAGGGGAAGGGCCCGTGTTTCCCAATCCGCTGCGCCATCCGGACGACCTGGATCGCCTGCTGACGCCCGACGTATCGACCGAACTCGGCTACGTGTTCGATGCGTTGACCACAGTGCGGCGCGCCCTTGCCGGCCGCGTTCCGCTTATCGGTTTTTGCGGCGCTCCCTGGACACTCATGGCCTACATGGTAGAGGGCGCAGGAAGCAAGCAATTTGCTGAGGCCCGTTCCTGGTTGCACAGGTATCCCCTCGCGGCACATGACCTCTTGCGCTCTCTTACCGACGTGCTCGCGGACTATCTGATCCGGCAGGTCGAGGCAGGGGCGCAGGTCGTGCAGGTGTTCGATTCATGGGCAGGCCTTCTCGGTCCCGGGGAATTCGCCACGTTCTCGCTTCCCTATTTGCGCGATCTGGCGCATCGTTTCAAGCAGGCGCATCCCGAAGTGCCGTGCATCGTATTTGCCCGCGGCGCACACCACGCCCTGAAAGATTTGGCCGATACGGAGTACGATGTGATCGGGCTGGACTGGACGATGGACCCTGTGGCGGCCCGTAAAGAGACAGGAGGCAAGTCATTACAGGGCAATCTCGATCCTGCCGTCCTTTTTGCAAAGCCCAGTACGATTCGCGCCGAAGTACGCCGTATGCTGGAGGCATTCGGCCCCCGGCGTCATATCGCGAACCTGGGCCATGGCATGCATCCCAATCACGATCCGGCGCATGCCCACATTTTCGTGGACGCCGTACATGAATTTTCCGAAACGCTGCGCGCCCCGGAATGAACGCATCCGATGCGAATATATCCGGCCCTGACCCGGTCGACCCAAACCGGCCCGATCTCCATATCCTGTACATGGACAACCATCTGCTGGTTGTGAACAAGCCGCCGGGCATGCTTGTGCAACAGGACGAAACGAACGATCCGGATCTGCTGCGCCTCGGGAAGCGGTATCTCAGGGAAACCTTTAAGAAACAAGGTCAGGCGTTTCTCGGCCTTGTACATCGTCTTGATCGTCCTGCCTCGGGAGTCGTCGTATTGGCTCGTACTTCGAAGGCGGCGGCTCGTCTTTCGGATCAGTTCCGGCAGCGGACCCCTGAAAAGGAGTATCTCGCGCTGGTGGAAGGGGTCTGCAGGGGAAGCGGTACGCTCCGGCATACCCTTGCGGCCAGTGTGCGGAGCGGCGTGCGTATCGCACCCGCCAGAGATGCTGCAGGAAAAGAAGCCCGGCTCCAGTGGCGTTCGCTGGGCGTACAAGATGACCTGAGCCTGCTTTCGGTGCAGCTGGAGACGGGGCGAAAACACCAGATTCGCGTGCAATTGTCGGCGGAGGGGCATCCGATCCTGGGGGATTTTCGGTATGGCGCCGTGCGGGAACTGGACGGGCGCAATCTTGCGTTGCATGCGTTCAGGCTCACGGTGGCGCATCCGGTTACGCGCGAGCGCATGACGTTTTGCACACCGCCCCCTCCATCCTGGGGAACCTTGTTCGCTCGGGAAATCGCACAGGCGCTTGCGTCATCCGATACCCCGGCGCATCCGACAGCGCCCTGAAGGAAAACCACGGCTATTATGTCGATGTCGCCCATCCATAACCCGGAGACCGTCGGCGGGCGTATGCAAGCCTTCGTACAAGAGCTTCAGCATACGATCCGCAGCGCGATCGAGGAGATGGATGGGCAAGCCGTTTTCCAGGAAGATGCGTGGGTGCGGTCTGGAGGCGGGGGTGGTCTATCGGCCGTGCTTACGGAGGGCGCCGTGTTCGAAAAGGCAGGCGTCAATACGTCTGTCGTACACGGGGAACTCCCCGAACAGGTGCTTGCAGACCTTTTGGGGAATATATCGGGGGCGGATGCGCGCGCCTTTTTTGCTACGGGTATTTCCCTGGTTTTCCACCCGCGGAATCCCCATGTTCCGTCGGTCCACGCCAATTTCCGGTATTTCGCGCTGGGTGACGATCTTGCCCGCCCGGCGAATCAATGGTTCGGGGGAGGCGCCGACCTGACGCCGTACTATCCTGTTCTGGAGGATGTACAGCATTTCCATCGGACCTGGAAAGATGTGTGCGATGCGCACGATGTGGCCGATTACGAGGCGTTCAGGAAACGGTGCGATACGTATTTCTATTTGCCGCACAGGGGGGAAGCGCGTGGCGTCGGCGGCATTTTCTTCGACGGCTTGCGGGAGGCGCCGGAGCAAACGTTCGCTTTTGTGCAGGAAGCAGGCAAGGCCCTTCTACATGCATACGCACCCATTGTGGCCCGTCGCCGGCACGAACCCTATGGCGAACGGGAGCGAGTATTTCAGGCGTTTCGGCGTGCGCGGTATGTTGAATTCAATCTGCTCTATGATCGCGGTACGAAATTCGGCATAGATACCGGCGGGCGGACGGAAAGCATTCTGATGAGTTTGCCGCCAGTGGCTCGGTGGGAGTACGACTGGACCCCCGATCCCGGTACGCCCGAAGCCCGCTTGCAGTGGTTTTTACAGCCCAGGGACTGGCTTTCTCTGCCGCCTGCAAGCGATGCGCCGTGAGACGTATCCGTCGGAGTTAGTGGAAACTTCAACGTCCGGGTGAAACCGCAGGGGTGTTTTATCCGAATAAATGGTGCTCCTGTTTCCCTCCCGCACCCTATTTCTATGACGCCTCGAGAATTTCTGAAAGGATATTCCTACGATTCCCGTCTTGTGACAGGTGCGTTCTTTTCTTCCGATCCGCTCAGGGTCGAGCGGGGCGATACGGTGGGCGTCGTACTTTTTAATCTGGGAGGCCCGGAGAAAAGCGAGGACATAGCGCCGTTTTTGTACAATCTCTTCATGGATCCGGCCATTATCGACATTCCTGTCGGCGGGCGGTTGCGGCACTGGCTGTGCCGGCTTATCTCCACGAGGCGTTCGAAGGTTGTAGGCAAGGATTACGCTGCGATCGGCGGCGGATCTCCCATTAACCGACTGACCCGCGAGCAGGCCCGAGCACTCGAAGAACGCCTCATGCGGGATTACGGTCGAGCGGAAGGCGTCGTGTTCAGGACATATCCCGCCATGCGTTATTGGCATCCCTTTAGCGAGGAAGCCGCTGAGAAGATGCAACGCGACGGGGTTACCAAGGTAGTGCTGTTGCCGCTGTACCCGCAGTACTCCAAGACGACCACGGGCGCCTCGCTTGTGTATTGGCATGCGCTTAAGGAAGCGGGGCAGATTCCGGACTGGGATACCACTTCGGTATTCGAATATGCAGCGCACCCGAGGTATATACAGGCCGTCTCCGAACGGATAGACGAGACGCTGCAGCGTTTTCACCGATCCGCGCGCACGGGTACCCATTTGCTTTTCAGTGCGCATGGTACGCCGTTGCGGGAAATGAAAGAGCGGCGGGACCCCTATTGCTGCCTGATCCATTCGACGGTGGATCGGGTCATGGCCCATCGTAAATATGACCGCCCCTACCATGTTTCCTTCCAGAGCAAGGTGGGTCCTATGGAATGGATGACGCCCAGCACGATCGACAAGGTCGAGGAGCTCGGAACCGAAGGCGTCGCTTCGCTGGTCGTCGTGCCGATTGCCTTCGTGACCGACCATATAGAAACGGCCTTCGAACTGGATGTGGATCTGCGCGAACGGGCCGAAAATGCTGGTATCCATCAGTTCGAGGTCATGTCGGGTTTGAACTGCCATCCACTTTTTGTGGAGGCGCTTGCGGAAGCGGTGGTTTCGCAAATTACCTTTCCGGAAACTTCGAAGGAGCCGCCTTCTGCCGATGCCCCCGACTTGCTTTCCGGGGTTGGCGACGTTTCGCGTAAGGCCCATGCGCTATGCCCTGTCCAGGCATACTCCCGACCTGCAGAGCGGCGTACACGGTGCAGGAAATGTGAATTGATCGCCGAAGCGCGGGGGTGGGCAGCGCCTGCGTCTGCTACGTCGATGCCTTTGGTTTCGGAAACGCCCACGTAAGCAAGGCGTTTTCCTGTCCGTTGCGGACTTAATCAGCGTATCCTATAGCAGGTTCCGATGTTCAAGGCCAGTGCGGCGTTATACGAAAGGGCGCGGAGCGTTATTCCGGGCGGCGTAAATTCTCCGGTGCGGGCTTTTGGAGCCGTGGGGGGGACCCCTGTCTTTTTGCGAAGCGCCTCGGGCGCCTGGGTCGAGGATGAGGACGGACGCCGCTATATCGATTACGTGGGTTCATGGGGCCCGATGCTTTTTGGTCACGCGGAGCCGGCGATCGTAGAGGCCGTGGCGGAGGCAGCGAAATCTTCCACATCCTTTGGCGCTCCCACTCGCCTTGAGGCTGAGATGGCCGAGATCGTCTCGGAGATTGTGCCTTCGATAGAAATGGTCCGCATGGTGAATTCCGGTACCGAGGCGACCATGAGCGCAGTGCGTCTGGCACGCGGATTTACCGGACGCGACAGGATTATCAAGTTCGAGGGAAATTATCATGGTCATGCCGATTTCTTTCTTGCGGCGGCAGGCAGCGGCGCGACCACATTCGGACATCCCGATTCGCCCGGGGTACCGTTTCCGGCGATCCGGGATACGCTGCTCGCGCGGTACAATGATCTCCAAAGCGTAACCCGGCTTGTCGAAGCGCACGGGGACGACATTGCCTGTGTTATCGTGGAGCCCGTAGCGGGGAACATGGGCTGCGTGCCGCCCGATCCGGGCTTTCTCGAGGGGCTTCGGGATATATGTACGGACCGGGGCATACTGCTTGTTTTCGATGAGGTGATGACCGGGTTCCGTGTAGCGCGGGGAGGCGCTCAGGAACGCTATGGAGTAGTTCCCGATTTGACCACGCTTGGCAAAGTGCTGGGCGGCGGCTTGCCTGCGGGCGCGTACGGAGGACGGCGCGATATTATGGAGCATCTTGCTCCGTCCGGCCCCGTATACCAGGCGGGTACGCTTTCCGGCAACCCCCTTGCTATGGCGGCAGGCCGGGCGGCGCTGACGCGCATCCTGAATGATCCAACCCTTTACGACCGACTTGAAGCGTCGGGTCGCACCCTGGAAGAAGGGACCCGCAAGAACCTCCGCGACCTGGGCCTTGATTATTGCTGCACGCGGGTAGGGTCCATGGGGTCCCTTTTCTTCACCGACCGTCGCGTGACGGATTACGAAGGGGCCCGGTCCTGCGATACAAAGCGCTATGCGCGTTATTTTCACGCGATGCTGAGACGAGGGGTTTATCTTGCTCCTTCGCAATTCGAAGCGTTTTTCGTGTCGGCGGCGCACGGCGACGAAGAAATCGAGCAAACGCTTACGCTGCAGCGCGAAGCGCTTGCGGAAATTCATGCATAGGAAGCGCTGATCGAAGCGGTTTTGATCACCGTATCCTAAATAAATCATCCAGCGAGACTATGCCACAGGAAATCGGTGCTTCCCGAAAAGGGTTTTCCGGTTCGGGTATGCATCCCGAGCGTGTCCCCGTCGAAATTTTCGACAATCCTGTATCGCTGGCGCGTAAGGCCGCCGGGCGCATTGCCGGGCTGATCAGGGAACACCAGGCAGCGGGCAAAAAATTTGTGCTTGGCCTTCCCAGCGGTTCCACGCCCATCGGCGTATATCAGGAGCTGATCCGGATGCACCGCGAGGAAGACCTGGATTTTTCCGGCGTGGTTACGTTCAGCCTCGACGAATACTATCCCATTGCGCCGGACAGCGTTCAGAGTTATCACCGATTCATGCGGGAAAACTTTTTTGACCATGTGAACATTCCCGACGAGCACATCCATGCGCCGGATGGGGCGCTTCCCGAAGAGGATGTCGCTGCATTTTGTCAACGGTACGAACAGGCTGTCGAAGAAGCGGGCGGTTTTGACCTGCTTCTTCTCGGGATCGGCCGTAGCGGGCACATCGGATTCAACGAGCCAGGCTCCGGTCCCGCGACCGTTGCCCGCCTTATCGTTATCGACGAAATTACCCGGAAGGACGCCGCCTCCGATTTTTTTGGAGATGAAAACGTACCCCGGCAAGGCATTACTGTAGGCGTTCGCTCGTTATTGGCTGCCCGGGAAATCATTCTGCTCGCGACGGGAGAGCATAAGGGCCCCATCGTCCAGCGTGCCGTAGAGGAGGAGCCGAACCTGCAGGTTACCGCCAGCTATTTGCAGGAGCATCCGAACGCGGTCTTTTATCTGGACCGCGCTGCCGCCGGTGCGCTTGCCCGCGAGAAAACTCCCTGGCTGGCCGGTTCCGTGCAGTGGGATCAGGTTATGGCGAAACGGGCGGTTATCTGGTTAAGCGAGAAACAGGAGAAAGCTATTCTTACGCTGGACGAATCGGATTTTTACCGGCATAATCTGCACGATCTGGTCTACGCGTACGGCAATATCGATAATCTGTGTCGCACGGTGTTCGAGGACCTCCGAAAACGCATCACCTATCCGGACGATCTTATATCGGGTCAGTCCGTGATCGTGTTCAGCCCGCATCCGGACGACGACGTGATTTCCATGGGGGGCATGCTTGACAAGCTGGTGGCCAACGGCAACGATGTGGTGGTGGCGTACATGACCAATGGCTCCGTGGCCGTTTTTGACGCGGATGTGCGGCGCCATCTGCAATTTCTCGAATTCAGCCGGGATACGTTAGGACTGCATGACGGGGTCTGCCCGAATTTCGAGAAACGATGCGACGAAATACTCCGGTTTTTGGAAGGCAAGGCCCCGGGCGAGGTGGATACGGAGGAAGTACGCGCCATCAAGGCGAACATTCGCTATGCCGAAGCCATTGAGGCCATAGAGGTGATGGGACTCGGCAAGGAAAATGCGCGATTCCTCGATATGCCGTTTTACAAGACGGGCCGGGTACGCAAGGATCCGATCGGGCCGACGGACGAGCAGATCGTATTGGACCTGCTTGAGGAAATCCGCCCGGATCATGTGTTTGTGGCGGGAGATCTTTCGGATCCGCACGGAACGCATCGCATGTGCTACGAAGCGATCGGCGGGGCCTGCAGGGCGCATACGGCCCGGCATGAGACCGAGGCCGGCTTTCGCAGTCCGCTTATCTGGTTATATCGTGGCGCCTGGCAGGAGTGGGAAATCCATCAGGCCGACGTTTTTCTGCCTCTCTCCAAAGCCGATCTGGATCGCAAGGTCGAAGCCATTTACAAGCACGAGAGCCAGAAAGACCGTGCGATGTTTCCAGGAGCATACGATGAGCGTGAATTCTGGCAGCGCGCCCGGGACCGGAATACGAATACGGCCCGCGCATTGAATAAGCTCGGCCTGCCTGAATTTTATGCCGCCGAGGCGTATGTGACCACGTCCGGTCTGTAGGATACGCTGATCGAAACCGCTTCGCTCGGCACTTCGCGTTTAGAGGCGCGGCATGCTGCCGGCGTCATTCGCTGTCGGTGGTTTCGGATGCGATGTCTTCAGGCGATTCGTTGTTTTCTTCTATGGCGCCCCCCAGTCCGAAGAGGCGGCTGAACAGGCGTCTCCAGGTAGAGAACCCTGTTTTGTACGAAAGGCCTGCCCCGGTCGTATTGGTGCTGTTCGCCGATTCCGTACTGAGCAGAATGCCGTCTTCCCGGCGGTGGAACACATCCATCGATATGTGCGGGCCCAGGCGCACCTCCACGACAAATTCGTCGACGCCGCTTTGCTGTTGTCTGGTTTCGTCGCTGTGATAAATACCATGTCCCCGGATAATGAGGCGCTCATCGAGCAACTGAAGAGCCACAGCGACGGCGACGCCGAGGTCCTGGGCATTTTCTCCATGCACATTGACGTTGAGTTCTACGCCCGGCAATGCATTGTTGATGTACCGGTTGAGTTGACCGGTGACCAGTTGCGAGAGACTATTGAATGCCAGGGTGCCGCCTTGCGTCAGAGGCTGTTGCTCGGCAAGCAGAAACGAATTCGTAAGCAGCACGCTGGTGGCGTACTGGGCAGCTCGTTCGGGCTGGTTGAGCAAGGTTTCCAGTCCTTCATAGTTGCCGATATAGCCGCGTTTTTCCTGGTCCACGGAGAGTCTCAGATCGACGATGGGCGTTGCAACGCGCCCACTCACGCCTAACTCGATGACGAGGGGAATAAGTTGGCGCTGTTGCGTGCTGAGGCCAAGGCCTTCCAGAGACGCGCGGGTCCGGTAAGAGGCCGTGATGTCCATCTCGGCGTTTAGCGGGTCGCCGTCCCAGGATATCGTACCGCTGTCGATGAGAAATCTCCGGGAGAATGCCGGGGTGGGCGTAAACAGATAATCCCCGGAAGTAACTGTGAAGGCTCCGAATGTGTAGAATTCGCCTTCGTTTCGTCCGAGCTGTACGCGTCCGTTCCCCCGTGCATTGATGACGTCGCCAAGAAGCGGATCAATCACAAGATGCACGGTGGTGCCTTCCGGGCTCAGAATGTTGATGTCCATGTCGAGACCGTCCACGAATGGCCGTTCGCCGGCCGGGCGTTTCGTCAGGAGGTTGCGCCGCCGGATAATCCGGCCGGAATCGGATGGCGTATATCCCGTCGAGTCTGCGAATACGATGAATCCGGTATCCGTATTTTCGGCTGTTTCAGCGACCGGGATGTATATCTCGCTGCCCGCAGAAGTCCTCAATTCGCTCGACGCCAGGAGCGCATTGGAAATCGGCCCCATGAGTTGTATGTCCCCGGAGGCCCAGACGCGTCCGTAGAAGGGCAATTCTCTCGAATTGCGCACATTCATCACATTGAGTCTGTCGAGCGCGCCCTCGAGCCTGAAAGAGAAAAAGCGATAGTCGTTGAACAGGATCGATCCCCCCACGACAGCTGTTCCGTTTCGGGTATCGGTCAGGTGCAGGTTGGCGAGGTGAATGCCCTGTCTGTCCACGACAAGAGGGCCGGTTGCCTCGTATGCAAGTTGGAATTCGGGAATGTGAAATCGCACGCCGTGCAAAGCGAGGTCGGCGTTGAAGAGCGGTTTTGAGAAATCCCCGTCGATGTGTCCGCTTCCATTGATATATCCCGTTACATCGGTAACGACCTCGCTGAACAGGTGTTCAAAGAAGAAAGCATCCGCTCGTTCGATCCGTACGTTCAGGTCCAAAGCCCCGGAATCCCGCGTTTCGGAAGCGTTCTGCGGTCCAGGCAGTCGGAACGTGCCATTCAGGGTCAGGTCGTTACGATAAGACAGCAGGTCTGCCTCGCCGGATGTTGAAGGAGTGAGGCGGGCCTCCAGGGCTATGTCCGGAGAACCGGGGATATAGCGGCTATCGACCGTCAGGTGCCCCAACGGGCGATTTTTGAATATCAGAGAATCCACGAAAACCTGCCCGGTGAGTTCGGGTCGCCGCTCCCATCCCGTAAAAGCCAGTTTTCCTCCAAGTTGTCCATCGACTACATTGCGCAGGCCCACCAGTTCGCTCGCATGCTGCATGCGAATGTCTTCTGCACGGACAAGTAGCGTGTCTTGCGGCGAAGCGGAAAGCGCACCGGCAATATGCAGGTATCCCTGCGCCCCCGGAACGAGGCTATCTTGCCGGGTAATTCGGATACCGGGAATATGAATAGCATCCTTGTAGAAATCAACGATCCGGTTATCGGTCGCGGTCCATATCTGATTTTTGGCGGCTATTTGAAGTTCTTCGATAAACAGGCGGTTGCGGTCGTTCAGGATATCCATTCGGGCTCGTAGCCGCAATGGCGTCGCCGCCCCGGGCGTGTTCGCCTCTGCCGTGAAATCAAGGGCCCGATTTCGGAAACCGCTCTTCAGCGAGGCCTGTTCGAGGCGCCTTCCCTTGATGCTCATGTCCGAAATCGTTGCCGACAGGGTGGACCTCAATGTGCGCGCGATAGCGCCTGCATCGTCGCTTGCGGCGGTCAGATTCCCTGCGACGTTGTAGGCCCATACCTCGCCGGTATGCAGCGAGTCGGCCTCGACGTCCATGTCGAGATCAAAGCGATCAGGCGCCAGGCGGATACGACCTTCCGCCAGGAGGTCGGTATGGACTTCGGGCAGGCCCGGAAACAGGGCGGCAAGGATGTCCGAGCGAAGCACTTGCAGCTTCACGTCGAGTTGCCTTGCTTCCAGGCCGGTTACCGCGCGGCTTCCGGCACGTCGTCCAGCGCCTGCGGGTTCTATTTTCGCCGCCGCCGTACGGTACGGTTTCAATGTTTCGTACGCTGCCTCCAGTGCGATGGCCTCCCCCCAATATCGGGCCAGCCGGATCACCGGTTCCAGGGCTACGTCGCCCGTTATTTCCAACGCCGCCATGTCTCCATCCAGCATGACCTGCGGCCCTTCGAAGCGTCCCGTATGGTCCTGACGGATCGACAGCGAGGAGCGGTGGGCCGGGATAGTGCGCCGGATCGCTCCCATGGACATGACCGATGGCTCGAACGCCACCGCCATATCCCCTTCGAAGCTCGTCCACGATCCGCCGCTTCCTTCCACCTCGAATTGGGCATTGAGCGACGAAAAAAGGGAGTCGTTGCGGAGAACATTTCCTATGTCCAGCCCGGTTGTGGCGCCTTCCATGCGGTAATGGAGAGGGGCTGAAGTCAGGTCAGCCCGGAACGAAGCATCGAGGGATCCGCCGCGCTCCGCCGCATAAAGGGTTCCCTGGAAGGCATGCCGCGTGCCGGCTACGACTACACGAAGCGTATCAAGTTGCCGGTTGGCGGTATGCGAGCGGGTCAGCGCCAGTTCCGCCTCCCCCATCAGTTCCGGGAGAGAAGGGCCGTCTCCATGTACTACGATATGCCCCGTGAGATCGCCCGCAAGGTTCGGTTTTCTGAATATGCGACCGGCGTCTACGCCAGTCAGGTCCATAGCGCCGTCCACAGAGAACGTTCCCTCGTTGAATGCAATCCGGGCGTCTCCCTGGACGGTACCGGCGGCGCTTTCTACCACAAATTCGTGCGCGCCTTGCCACCGGGGTGCGTTTTCCTCCCTGCGAAAATGCGCTGTACCTTTCGCATAACCCGTAAAATCGATACGGCCCAGGTGCTCGAAGGATGGAATGGCCATGGCGCGCTGGAGCGGGCGTATATCCTGCCAGTGCATTCGCCCTTCCCGTATCGCCAGTTCGTAATCCAGCGAGTCCGGTAAGCCCAATACGGTTCCTTCGATCGCCAGTGCGGAGGCGTTTCTTTCGAGAGCTATATGCTCAATCATCAGCGCCTCGACAGGACCTCGCACTCTTGCAGTCGCCGTAACGGTTTCCATGGAGGGCAGAGCCGGGAATACCCTGCCCCATTCTCCGGAGTGGATGGTGCTTCGGCCAAGGCGAATATCCAGGACAGGGGAAGAAACCTGACCGGAAAGCGTATCGGGCGTCGATATCGAGCCGTTCAAATAGAGGTCGCTCGCCGTGGTGCGCAGGTTGACTTCGTGAAGCGCGATATGGTTTTCCTGTGCCGCGAGTCGCCCGCGCAGCAGGGTGATTTCCATATCCGGATCGATAAGCCGGGCCTTGAAATCGAGCGCCTCAACGGTTTTTGTTTCCGGCGCCATGTCGATCGCCAGCCGGGCGTCGATATGCTCCATCGAGGCATTACCCCAGTCGAACAAAGCCTCCGAAGGGGATGAAAATGCCGATCGGGTCCGGATGCTTCCCTCCACGATGCGTACGAGGCTGGACCGTAAAGACCAGGGGCTCGCGTCCGACCGGGACGTATCGGTAACAGCCCGGAAAACCTCTGCGATATTCCAGGCGCCCGATTCATCCCTCTGTAGCGTGAGACGCGGGCGAACGAGCGTGACATGTCCTGTCGAGATGGTGCGCCCGAGCAACGAGCGCCATGTGGGATGCAGGACCACTGAATCGATGCGGGCGATCGTGTTTCCGTCGGGATCCCGCACGACGACTTGCTGCGCGGTGAGTCGCCCGGGCACGCTGCCCGACAAACTGCCGATCTCCAGATTCCCCGCCAGCGATCGGTTTATCAGGCGCTCTGTTCCAATGCGCAGGGTTTCTCTGCCTTGTTCGGTGCGCGCCAGCGCGAAGAATGTCAACACTCCAAACAGCACCGCGTACAAGGCGAACTGCAGGAGACGACCTGAGAAGCGTATGACTCGGCGTGAGGACAAGGCGCAAAAAGGTTTGATATACTAAGTACGCAGACGTTCCGAAATAGTGCCTGCGTACGCAACGCATTGCGCGTTTGCACAAACTTCCGTTTGCTCAGCCGATGGCTTCCTGAACGAATGTCCAGGCCTTTTCCACCAGGGCGGAGGGGATGTCTCCGGTTACGAAAGCATGCCCGATTCGGTCAAGCAGCACAAGCCGCACAGTACCCCTGCGCACTTTTTTGTCGAGCTTCATGGCGCCCATGAGGTCCGCTATCGAAAGAGAAGCAAGTCCCGGAGGCACTGGAATGCGCCGGACGATACGATCGGCTCGCTCGGCGTCGAAGCCTGGCGTTGCATGTTCGGAAACGTACAGGGCGGCCCGCATGCCTGCCGCTACGGCTTCACCATGCGTGTATACTCCGTATCCGGCTGTTTTTTCGATGGCGTGCGCGAACGTATGGCCGAAATTCAGAATGGTTCGCAGTCCGGTTTCGAATTCGTCTTCAAGCACGATGCGTACTTTCACGTCTGCTGCGCGAGGAACGATGCGTTCTACGACCGATTCGTTTCGATCGAACAACGCATCCATCTGCGCTTCCAACTCTGTAAAGAGCGTATCGTCGGCGATAAGACCGTGTTTGATCACTTCCGCAAGGCCACTGGTCCACTCGCGTGTTGGAAGGGATTTCAGTAAAGCCGGATCCGTCAGGATACCGGCAGGCCGATAGAAGGCGCCGATCAGATTCTTGCCGGCCTCGTGATTGACGCCGGTTTTGCCCCCGATAGAGCTGTCCACCTGCGCCACCAATGTGGTGGGGACCTGGAAAAGCGGGATGCCGCGAAGCAGTGTAGCTGCTGCAAAGCCGGCGAGGTCGCCTACGACCCCCCCTCCAAGGGCCACGAGGGGCGTATCCCGTTCGACGCCCCGTGCAAGCGCCCGGGCGTAGATTTCGGCAAGCCGGTCTGGCGACTTGCTTTCTTCGCCAGGGGGCAATACGATGAGGTGCGGTTCGATTTTTTCCGATGCAAGGCTGTTACATACGGCGTGCCCATAGAGCGCCGCCACATGTTCGTCCGTTACCACGAGACACCGATCGGCCTCCACGCCGCCAGCGCGTATTACCGCAGGCAATGTGTCGAGGGGGGCGAAAGAGATGGGTATGGGCATGGTCGTCGTATGCGTGGGGCGGTGCGGACAGGTCCGTCAGGAGGCGCAATATAGGATACTCTGATCAAAATCGCTTCGTCCGGCGCGTCACGTTCGTACGTGAAGCGTTCTTCGAGAGACTGCGAGAAGCCCACTGGCCTGTCATTCCTCATTATGCGGGGCCGCCACATACACTGCTTTGTCATTCCTTGCCAGCCCCCCTCTCAGAGTATCCTTTAAATGGGATAATGAGGGGAACCGTGTGCCGCCGATGCGATAAGAAATACATGCGTCGCGTACTTTATGGAACAGGGAGGTGTGGCATGATCATCGCAAGGCTTGTTGTAACGCTAACCGTTTTGATTCCGCTCGTTGCAGGCTGCAGTGCGTCGAAAGACGTGGCCCAGGGGGACGAAGCAGTGGTGGATTCGCTTCGCTACGGGAAGGCCGTCTATATACTTATCGACGGCAGGGATGCAGGTCCCGTTCCCAAGACCATTCGGGTGTACCGTAGTTACGGCACGCGGGAGGTTACCCTTTTCCAGCAGGGCAAGGAGATTCGCAAGTACGAAATAGGTATTGCCGCGACCTCGGCCGGCGAGCAGGCCCGCATGGGATTCTGGAGCAACCGTTCGGCGGACGGGGAAACCTACGATGTGCGCACACTGCCGAACAAGGACGAGGTGTACCTGATTCCCTTCTCCGAGACTCCCATGCGGGTCGAGGACCACCAGTATGGGCTTACCATGCTGATTCGGGAGTAGCTGGCCCTAAGCCGTCTCCCGACGCCCTGCCTTATTCCTCTTGCGCCTCGGGCTTTCTCAGCGCAGTGATCCCGGCTCCTCCGTTTGGCGTGCGTAGCCGGACGATAAAGGCTTTGCCCTCTTCTATATTTTCATAGACCGCCTCGAATTCCTCGAGGTTGCGGACTTTCTTCCGATCGATCTCCGAGATGACCGCGCCGCGGCCCAGGTTTGCTTCACGAGCCGCGTAGCTCGTCGGGTCTATCTCCGTAACGATTACGCCATCGATTGCTTCCTCTTCGAAACCTGCACTGCGAGCCAGGTCCGGGGTAATGTTGCTCAGGGCGATGCCCAGTTCGCCCATCAGACGGTCGCCGATCGTCTCCGACGCGTTCTCGTTCCCGGCCAGAGGCGATTCGCTGTTTTCCCAGCCTCCGAGTTTGATGCGGAAGGTTTTCTGGTCCCCATCCCGGTTCACCTCGACTTCCGCAACCTCTCCCGGCTTCATGGCGCCGATCCATAGCGAGAGTTGCTGGTGATTCGTCAGTTGCTTCCCGTTCAGGCTGACAATCACATCGCCCGGGCGGATGCCTGCATTTTCCGCTGCAGATCCGGCTATCACGGACCCGACAACCGCTGCGCCCTGAGGCAGGTTCAGCGTTTCGACGAGGGCTTCGCTCGCAGGACCATAACTTACGCCGAGTTTCCCGCGCTCGACGCGCCCGGTGGCTATCAACTGGTCGGCCACGTTTCGCACGGTATTGACAGGGATGGCGAAGCCGATCCCCTGATATCCGCCCGTACGGGTAATGATAGCCGTGTTGATCCCGATCAGTTCGCCGCGCAGGTTGACCAACGGGCCTCCGGAATTTCCCGGGTTGATGGCCGCGTCCGTCTGAATAAAATTATACGTGGGCGCCGGCCCGCTTGCGTCGTTGTCGTTTGGGCTGCCGTTGCCTATTCGGATCCGGCCTGTTGCGCTGATAATACCCGCTGTAACGGTATTGCCGAGCGATGCTTCTATAGGCGATCCGAAAGCCATGACCCACTGCCCGACCTTGATCTGGTCGGAGTTTCCCATCCCGATATAGGGCAATGCTTCTGCATCGATCCTGATCACGGCGACATCGCTCACAGGGTCCGCCCCGATGACGCGCGCCTCGTATTCCGTACCGTCCATGGCGATGACGGTCAGCTCGTTCATGTTTTCGATCACATGGTTATTGGTCAGGATATGCCCGTCCGGCCGGATGAGTACGCCCGATCCGAGTCCCCCTCGGGGAATCTGAGGGACATTGAAGTCGAAATCTCTGAAGAAATTTTGGAACGGGGTGTCCTCGAAAGGATTTGTCCGCGGCTCATCCGGGCTCCACTCGGTCGGGACGTTTTTTGCCTGGATCTGTACGACCGCCGGATTGACGCGCTCGACTACCTGGGTAAAGGCGTCTTCGAGGGTTGTTGCTTCAGGGACCGCATCGGCAACCGGAACGCTTTCGGCAGCCCGGGTCTCGACGCCGGTTTTGTCCCCTATGCCGAACAGGTTGGCTCCCATCATTGCGAACAGGCCGCCGGACAGGAAGACGGCAACGATCACGGCCAGCGAAACGGGGTAATTTCTTTTTGTGCGCATGTTCGGATGTGGATTGGATTGGAACTATGTGCGAGATACGGCGCCGCTGTACAAGGCAACGCGGCGGCCTATCTCGTTGGCAGACAAAAACGTGCCAAATTCGAGATTATTGCGGGAGAGGACGCATACAGACCTTCATTTGGTCCATAATAATGCATTCCGGGTTATGCGCCCGGAATGCCCGGTTCGGTCATGGGGCGTACATCGAGAATGGCGTCGATATCCGCCTCCGGGATCAGATTCATCTCCCGGAGGACATCTCGTACCGAGCGCCGTTCCAAAGCCGCCTTTTTGGCAACCTCTGACGCTTTGTCATACCCGATCGCGGCATTGAGCGCCGTGGCGATCGACGGATTCAACTCCAGCAATTCGCGGCAGCGCGCGCGATCCGCCTCGATACCTTCTACGCATCGGATGCGGAACGCATCGCATGCCCCGGCCAGGATCGAGATGCTTTCCAGCATGCAATGCGCCATAACGGGCATCATCACATTCAGTTCGAGATTGCCATGCTGTCCGCCGATCGCGATGGTCGTATGATTACCCATTACGCGGGCGCAGGTCATCATCATGGCCTCGCTGAGCACAGGATTGACCTTGCCCGGCATGATGGACGATCCGGGCTGTACGGCGGGGAGCCGGATTTCAGCCGCCCCGCTGGTAGGGCCTGCCCCGAGATAGCGCAGATCGTTCGCTATTTTCATCAACGAGACAGCCAGCGTATTGAGTGCTCCGGATGCGCTGACGTATGCATCTCTGGCGGACTGCGCTTCGAAGTGATTTTCCGCTTCGCGAAACGTCAGCCCGGATAACCCGGAAAGGTTTGCAATGGCTTTTTCGGGGAATTGCCTGTGCCGGTTGATCCCTGTTCCCGTGGCCGTACCCCCGAGGGCGAGTTCTTCCAGTTCGCCGGAAGCATTCTGCAGGCGGCGCATGCCATGCGTTATCTGGGACGCGTATCCCCCAAACTCCTGTCCGAGCCGCACGGGCGTAGCGTCCATCAGGTGGGTGCGTCCGCTTTTTACAATGTCGTCGAATGCGACGGACTTGTCCGTAAGAGCCTCCCGAAGTTGGTCCAGGGCGGGGAGTAACGTACGCTCGATGGCAATGCGGGCGGCGACGTGCATGGCCGTTGGAATGACGTCGTTCGACGACTGCGACATGTTTACGTCATCGTTCGGATGGACAGGCTTGCCCTGCTCCTTTTCGCCAAACGCCTTGTTTGCGAGCGTTGCGATCACTTCATTGGCATTCATGTTTGTAGAAGTGCCGCTGCCCGTCTGAAAAATATCCAGAACGAATTGGTCGTCGTATTTTCCGTCGATGATTTCTTGCGCGGCGCCGGCGATGGCGTCTGCCTTGTCCTCCGGCAGCATGCCCAGCGAACAATTTGCAAGGGCGGCGGCATGCTTTATCATACCGAGCGCCTGGATGAATGCCCGCGGAAAGCGAAGCCCGCTGATGGGAAAATTCTCGGCGGCTCGTTGGGTCTGTGCGCCGAAAAGCGCGTCGGCCGGCACGCGAACCTCGCCGAGCGAATCGGTTTCAATGCGAAACTCAGGCATGGGAATACAATATGATGATGATGATGATGATGATGATGATGGCGGGAGTACGAGGCATTATACGCTGTTAGGGATACGCTGATCAAAACCGCTTCGCTCAGCACTTCACTTTCGCACGTAAGGGACGCCATGATTCCATCGTTGAAATCAGCAGAAAACACTGCGGGTTCCGGGCACTGCG